>ENA-OPNP01000730-OPNP01000730.1-human-gut-metagenome-genome-assembly--contig:-NODE-730-length-11651-cov-21.006640_pt1 | contig 11651 bp, 10 predicted proteins | sample MGYA00241539_ERZ501775 | MGnify/ENA primary metagenome ERZ501775 (study PRJEB25962, sample SAMEA2042651) | human gut metagenome | biome: human gut; feature: human-associated habitat; material: faeces... | reverse complement strand
TGCTATTATACCCAGGGCGTTGCCCTGGGCTAAGAGCTTCTGCCCTTTCAGGGCGTGTGGCTTCTAAGAGTTTTTTCCTTTTAGGGTGTTTCAATCGTACAGCTCGAAATAATTTGGTAAACTCCACTTTCGCAGTTGCTAAAGCGGAGTTTATTATTAGCTGCACGTTATATTTCTTGCTGTAAAACAAGAATAAGACAGCAAGAATACTTTTGCATAAATATTCACAGCCATAGCTTAGTTAACTATGAAAAAAAAATTCATAGTTAGGAAAAAATATTTTCCCAGTTAGGCGGATTAAAAAACCTAACTGGGAAACGTTTTTTGGGCTATTACCGTATGAATATACAGCATAAAAATACAGACAAATTACTAAGCTTCAATTTCTTTCACCAAACCTTCCACATAGCGGCAAAGAATATTGATACCCTTCACATTCTCGCCTCCCTCAGGAATAATAATGTCGGCATAGCGCTTGGTAGGTTCAATAAACTGCTCGTGCATGGGCTTGAGCACTTTCAGATAGCGGTCTACCACCATAGAGACCGTACGTCCGCGGTCGATAGTATCGCGCTGAATGTTTCTGATCAGCCGCTCGTCGGGATCGGCATCCACAAAAACCTTTAAATCCATCAAATCGCGTAACTTCTTGTTGAGCAGCGTCATAATACCCTCTATGATAATGACAGGCTTGGGCTCTACATGTATCGTCTCTGCCTCACGGTTACACTTGAGGTAACTGTAGGTAGGCTGCTCGATAGCCTTTCCGTTACGCAAATCGTTGAGTTGCTTGTGCAACAACTTCCAGTCGAAAGCATCAGGATGGTCGAAGTTGATGGCATGACGCTCTTCGTCTGTCATGCCCGTTGTGTCGTTATAGTAAGAGTCGAGAGGCACTACAGCCACAAAGTGAGGAGGCAAAGCCTCAACAATTTTTCTCACTACCGTGGTCTTGCCCGAGCCGGTTCCTCCGGCTATACCGATAATGGTTATTTTGTCTTTATCCATAGTTTTAATTTTTATTGAACTTTATCAGGTTCTGAAGTTATAGAAGTTAAAAGAGCTACTCTTTGGTAGCACATACACTTAGAGCACATCTTCGAACATTTTACGATAATATTCAGCCTTCTTTTCCACGGCTAAGGGATAAGCCCTGCTGCTGCTCGGCATGCGATAGAGTCTGAGAATACGTCCATCGAAAACGAACTCCACATAGCCTCCCATAGGCGGAGTGGCTGTAATGCCGTAATGCTCGGAGAAGATGCGGGTGGCCAACTGTCCTGCAGTAAGCACAGCCCTGCATTGGGGCAATGCTCTGAGCATACCATCAAGGTCGGAGGGCTCCACCACCTGTAGGTCTTTGTCTGAAGCCGTATTCTTGGTACGTATCACCTTCTGAGCCGTGTCGTAGATAGCCACACCTTTCTCCTGCAGAAAACTCTTCAGTTCTGCCTCACGATAGCGTTTGTTCTCTGCATCGACAAAATGAAGTTTATCTCCGAAGAAGATAAGCCCGAAGATGCGCCACATATCGTTCTGATAGTTAGGATAATACCAAGGAATGCACCAGCGCTTGGGCGAAGGCGGGAAAGTGCCGAGCATCAGCAGATGGGCATTCGATGGCAGCCACGGCTCAAAAGGATGATTTTCTATCATTTTTTACTTTTTTACCTTTTTACTTTTTTACCTTTTTACCTTTAAAAAGTTACTTCTTCTCCTTCACGAGATACAACACTACAGGCAAGTGGTCGCTGTAGCCATTGAGCCAGCGTCCGCCTGCTGTGGTACGCAGCGGAGCTCCCTTATACTGACCTTCCTGCTGGATGAGGTAATCGCGACGGAAGATATGGCTCTTCCAGTATTTCAGCGAAGAGTAGTCCTTCTTTTTGGCGTCCTTGTTGAGCAGATTAGGAGTAATCACTATCTGGTCGAAGAGGTTCCAGTTGCCACTATAGAATAAGGTGCCCTTGCCTTCCTTTGCCAGAACGTTGTACCAGGGGTTGTACATATCGCCAGCTCCCACCTGACTGATTTCGGGCTTAGCCTGCAGATAGACGTGCATGCTCTTGTTCACTGGGTCGTCGTTCATATCGCCCATCACAAAGATCTTCATCTCTTGGTTCACATTCAGCAGACTGTCCTTGATCACCTTCACCTGTCGTGCAGCCGACTCACGATAGAAAGGACCTGAGAAACGGCTTGGCCAGTGGCATACGATCACCGCCACATCATCACCAGCCATCTCTCCTCTTACGGTGAGGAAGCCACGGGTGAAGAAGGCGCTGTCCTTTGCCAACTCCTGCACATAAGGCAACAGCTTCACATTCTTCACACTGAAGAGCGAAGGATTATAGAGCAGCGCACAGTCGATGCCTCGACGGTCGGGACCCTCGATATGTACATATTTCATATTGCGGGCCTTAAGAGGTGCCTGGTCTACCAAGGCATCAAGCACCTTATGGTTCTCCACCTCGGAAAGTCCGATGAAGGCACACCCCACATTAGGAAGCACGTCTGTTCCCATATCCGCCAAAGCCTTCGACATATTACGCAACTTATTGGTGTACTTCATGCCGTTCCAGCCCTTGTTGGGCAAATACTCGTAATCTTTCTTTCCCTCATCGTGACAGGTATCGAAGAGATTCTCCTGATTGTAAAAACCTACGGCGTAAACCGAGAACTTCTTCTGGGCAGAGGCAGCCAAATTGACTATCAAAAGAGCCGCCAAGAATAGCAAATGTCGTTTCATTATTTATAGTTTTAAAATTTGTTTACTGCAAAAGTAGCTATTAAATTGTAATTATCAGTAAGAAAAGTGGAAAAAGTGAATTTTTAATGAAATTTTAATCAAAAAAACTTTCTTTTTTAAAATTTATTTATTTACTTTGCACACACATTATATTAATTAAACAATTGACTATGCAACAAAAGGTAAAATTAGCAATGATTGCTCTCTGCTACAGCCCATTGCTCTTCGCTCAGAACGCCACCGAGCAGAAGATAGCAAATGGATTGGACGAGAATGCATTCACATTCACCGAAGCACAGTTGGGTGAGGATGACGATATGTCACAGAACGTCACCATTCTGAATTCTAACTCAAATGTTTACGCATCAGAGGCAGGCTACCTGTTCTCGCCAGTGCGTTTCCGTTATCGTGCCTTCAATCAGAAGTACAATGATGTGTACATCAATGGTGCTCCCATGAACGACATGGAGTCTGGTCAGTTCCGCTTCTCTAACATCGGAGGTCTGAACCGATTCTCAAGAAACGTTGACTTTGCCTTGCCTTTCGAGGGCAACAACTACTCCATGACAGGTATGGGAGGCAGCAACAACTATGACTTCCGTGCCGGAAGCATGCAGACAGGCCACTATGCTTCTGTGGGAGTTGCTAACCGCAACTACACGCTTCGTGGTCTTTATACCTATAGCAGTGGATTCAACGACAAGGGATGGGCCATCTCAGCGGGTCTTACCTATCGTTGGGCAAACCGCGGTTATGTAGAGGGAACCTTCTACAATGCGCTGTCTTACTACTTCGGTGTGCAGAAGAAGTGGGACAACGGTCACTCCCTGAGCTTCACCACATGGGGCAATCCTACAGAGCGCTCTACACAGGGAGCAGCAACCGACGAGACTTACTGGCTCGCCAACGACTACTATTACAACCCATACTGGGGCTACTACAATGGCCACAAACGCAACTCACGCGTTGTGAACGACTTTGCGCCATCAGCCATCGCCACATGGGACTGGGACATCAACGACAAGATGAAGCTCACCACCTCTGTCTTTGGCAAGTACTCTATGTATAAGAGCACCAAGCTCAACTATGCCAATGCTGAGAATCCGCAGCCAGACTACTGGAAGAACCTGCCAAGCAGCTACTACGACATCTGGAATGCTGACGCGCTGGGCAACAACTCGTCTACACTCCAGAGCTGGTACAACTCATACAACTACTGGACAGCAAGCAAGGCCAACCGCCAGATTGACTGGGATCGCCTCTATTATGCCAACACTCAGGCTGCCAACCAGGGCCATGATGCACTCTACTTCATCCAGGCCAAGCACAGCGACAACCTGATGTTCAACATGGCTTCCACCCTGTCGGCTAAGGTTACCAAGCGCTCTACTCTCGTAGGCGGACTGGTATTGGGCAGCAACAGCAACCGTCACTATCAGACCATGGACGACCTGCTCGGTGCTTCCTTCTTCCACAACATCAACACTTATGCGCTCGGCACCTATCCTGCCGATGACCCAAGAGTGCAGTACGACCTCAACACAGCAGGACCCAACAACCTCGGCTCTCTCGTTTACGAAGGCGACAAGTTCGGTTACGACTATAAGATTGAGGTGATGAAGGGCTTGCTCTGGACTTCCTACACTGCTGAGATGGGACGTTTCCAGACCATGATCAGCGCCAAGCTCGGTCAGACCAACATGCGTCGTCATGGCTATATGCGCAACGGTATGGCTGCCAACAACTCTGAGGGCAACAGCCGTATAGCACGCTTCGGTGAAGGCGGTGCCAAGGGTAGCATCAACTTCGATGCCGGCAAGGGCCACGTCTTCAAGATTGGTGTAGGTTACGAGTGGCGTCCACCAATGGCCAACGCTGCATTCATCTCTCCTGAGATTTGCAACGACTACGTGCTCAACCTTGGCGACGAGCATGTATTCAGCAGCGAGTTCTGCTATCAGTATCAGAATGCCTGGGTACACGCCAACGTCAACGCATACTATAGCCGCCTCGACCACGTCACAGAGTGGCAGAACTTCTATAACGATGACGAGAACTCTTTCACCTACCTCAGCATGACAGGATTGGAGAAAGAATACTATGGTATCGAGGCAGGCCTCGACTTCAAGGTGGCTTCTTTCCTTAACTTCAAGGCCATCGGAACCATCAGCGACGCCAAGAACATCAACAATGCCAACGTGAACTACATGCTCTCCAAGTCGGCAGAGGTGGTTAAGGACTACGCATATATTAAGGACATGCGCGAAAGCGGAACTCCTCTTACTATCGGTAGCCTTGCACTCGACTTCCATAAGAGCGGCTGGTTCGTCAACCTCAACGCCAACTGGTACGACCGCATCTATTTGTCATACTCACCAAGCTATCGCTACAAGTCTTCTCTGAAGAACCGCGACATGCTCTTCAACGACGAGCCTCTCCCAGGTTCTGTTGACCAGGCTAAGGGACACGGCGGATGGATGGTAGACGGAAGCATCGGCAAGAGTATCCGCCTCAAGCACGGTAGTCTGAACTTCAACCTCATGATAACCAACATCCTCAACAACCGCAAGATTGTTTCTGGTGGTTACGAGCAGAGCCGAAGCGACTATACCCTCAACAAGGAAAACGAGGCCAAGGATCGCGTCTACAAGTTCTCTAAGAACCCTAAGAAGTATTACGTATTCGGAACCAACGGAATGTTCCAGGTATCATACAGATTCTAAAAGAAGAGAAAGATATGAAAAAGTTAAAATATATCGCAATGGCATTTGCTGCCCTGCTCTTGGCTTCATGCATGGGCGACGGTTATGCTGATTCCGTGGGAGAAAAGGATTATACCGGCCCTGCCATCGGCAACAACAAACTGGAGGCTACCAATGTCATCACCATCTCCGAACTGAAGGAGAAATATGCCACACAGATAGAACGCGGCCTGTACAAGCAGGTGGACGAGGATATCAAGATATTGGGTATCGTCACAGGTAACGACCTCGGAGGCAACCTCTACAACCAGATTTGCCTGCAGGACAAGACGGGCGGTATCTTGGTTTGCATCGGCAAGAGCGGACTCTATGGCGAACTGCCTGTAGGTCAGCAAGTGCTTATCGACTGCAAGGGCCTCTACATCGGTGGCTACGGCAAACAGGCAGAGTTGGGCGGTGTCTATACCAACACCAACAAGGGCTCACAGTCTATCGGTAAGGTAGACCGCTACGTATGGGAGAAGCACTACAAGATTATCGGTGAGGCCGACGAGGCCAAGGCAGAGGCAATGGTTGAGGTATTCGACCAGACTAAGATCAAGGATGCCGACTATCTGAAGTCTTGCTCAGGCAAGTTGATGAGAATCGAGGGCGTAACCTTCGCCGATGCAGGCAAGAAGGTGTTTGCTGCTGCGGCAGATAAAGACAACGCCAACTGCGTAAACCGCGGATTCTCTGGCATCAGCACCAACAACATGGTGGTTCGCACTTCTGCCTACGCCAAGTTTGCTAATGCTCTCCTGCCAGAAGGTCCACAGAACGTAACAGGTATCTTCACACGTTATGCTGGAAGCAAGAACGACACATGGCAGATTCTTATCCGTACTGCAGACGACGTGAAGGTAGCCAAGGGAACAGAACAGTGTCCATACACCGTAGCGGAAGCCATCCAGTTGATTAACGACGGAAAGACTACCGAGACCAATGTTTATACCGAAGGTATCATCTGTTCTGAGCCAAGTGTAAGTGTACAGTATGGTAATGCTGATTTCTACATCTCTGTAGACGGCAAGGGTATGAATGCTGACGGAACTGGCGATCCTACCAAGACCATCAAGGTATTCCGCAACTACTATCTCAACAAGGATAAGTACACCGATGCCAACAAGGACTTGATCAAGAAGGGACAGAAAGTTGTCATCTGCGGCAAGCTCTTGCTCTACAATGGTGTAACACCGGAAATCAACAGTGGAAACTATATCGTTTCCATCAAATAAAACTAACTCAAGTAGAAAACTATAAAAAGAATAATCAATATGAAAAAGTTCATTTATTCATGCTTGTTCTTGGCTATGGCAGCCATAAAATTTAGCAGCTGCGAAGACGTTCCTGCTCCTTACAATATGCCTACAGAGGATGAAACTCCAGAAGTTCAGCCTGCAGGTACAGGTACTGCCGCAGACCCATTCAATGTGGCAGGTGTAGAAAAGTACATTGATGAAGGCGGAAGCGCTGAGACCGAGGTATACGTGAAGGGTAAGGTCGTATCTGTAGTACAGGGCAGTTGGGATGCAAATTTCGGTAGCTTGAAATATTACATTTCAGAAGACGGAACTGCTACTAACCAGTTCTATGTATACAATGGTTATGCAGGTCCTAACCGCACTAAGTTCTCGGGCGAAGATGCTTTGAAGCAAGGTGATGAGGTCGTTATCTGCGGTAAGGTAGACAGCTATAACGGCACTAAAGAGTTCCTTGTAGGCAACTACATTGTTTCTCTTAATGGCGTAGGTGGAACCGATACTCCTGGCACACCATCAGGCGAAGCTAAGGGTACAGGTACAGAGGCTGATCCTTTCAACAGCGTAGCTGCTAATAACTTGGCTGCTTCTTTAGAATCAGGTAAGGTTTCAGATAAGGAATACTACATCAAGGGTAAGATTCAAGAAATCAAGGATCAGTTCGCTGCCCAATTCGGTAACGCCACATTCTATATTGCTGATGATGAAAAAAGTCAAAAATTCCTGATATTCCGCACTTACTACTTTGGTGGCGAGAAATGGAAAGAAGGCGACGGACAGCTCAAGGTTGGTGACGAGGTTGTAGTTTGCGCCAAACTTATCAACTACATGGGTAACACTCCTGAGACAAATCAGGGCGGCAAACTCATCTCTGTAAATGGCAAGACCAGCATTGAGGGTGGCAGCGAGAAACCTGACACTCCTTCTACAGGCGACACAACAACACCTAATGGTAACTTCGAGACTTGGGTAGACGGTAAACCAAACAACTGGAAAACTGCCTCTACAGCAGGTAACGCCTCTGTCGCTCAGAGCACAGACGCTCACAGTGGCAAGTATTCTGTAAAGGTAGGTGGTTCAACAACAGCCAACAAGCGTCTTGGCTACAAGGAAATGGAGCTCAAAGCTGGTACTTATAAGATTAAGTACTACGTAAAGGCAGCTACTGCAACAGGCGCATCAGTACAGTCTGGATTTGTACCTGTTACTGAAGGTAAGGTCGGCGATTACAAATACTCTGGCTACATCAACAATATCTCAAATACAGAGTAGACACTTGTTGAGCAGGAATTGGTCATTCCATCAGATGGCACATACTGCATCGTTATCATGAACTCAAAGAAGCCTGGTGGTGACGTTCTCATTGATGACCTCACCTTGACTCTCGACGAGACTGTTATCATCAAGTAAACAATATTTGAAGACTTCATATTTCCCCATTGCCTCTCTACACAGGCAATGGGGATTTTTGTATCATCAAGACGCTAAAGAACAGGAAAAGAGAGGGAAAGAGAGAAAAACATCCGGAAATATTTGGCAGTAAGGAGAAAAAGTCGTAACTTTGCACCCTGTTAAGTCAAAAGGCTATAATGGGCATGCACCGCAAGGACATGAAATGATGGCAACATCCCCATGACGTCTAATTTTAATAACCCAAATAAAAGTAAAAAACAAAATGAAAAAAGGTATTCATCCAGAGAACTATCGTCCAGTAGTATTCAAGGATATGTCTAATGGCGACATGTTCCTCTCACAGTCAACTTGCAAGACCAACGACACTGTTGAGTTCGAAGGCGAGACTTACCCAGTAGTAAAGATTGAAATCTCAAGCACCTCTCACCCATTCTATACAGGTAAGAGCAAGCTCGTTGATACTGCAGGTCGCGTTGACCGCTTCATGAACCGTTACGGCAAGTTGAAGAAGTAATATACCTTTTTATATATAAGGATATATTATCAATACGAGATAGAAGGTGCGTTCTAACGTAGTTGCATATGCGTTAGTGCGCACCTTTTACCTTTTCTTTATCACCCCACTCTTTCTTATAAGATTCATCCTAACATCTTATTATCTATTTTATCATCTAACATTCACTATGTTATGAAACAAATCAAGATTTATTTACTCGCTCTCCTCGCTGTGCTCTCTATGGCAGCCTGCGGAAGCAGCGACGACGGAGACGGAAATGGTTCGAATGAAATCAACACCAACAAGAACGAGGTAACAACCGACAAGGCTGTCACCCGACTGGAGTTTCCTAAACTGAAAGGTGGAAACAGCATTATCCGTGTTTATCGTGACGGCAACAGCAAGCAGTTCGACCCGGACAACGTAAACTATTCAGTAGAATGGGATTGCGACAAGAAATCGCAGCGCTGGTCTTGCTATATCATCACCAAAAACAACAGAGCCAAAAATACAAATCGCTATTATAGTGAAAGCAACCAATACCCCAATGATCGTGAGTTGGCTGCTTCAAACAGATGGGAGAAAGACTACATCTACAGATCAGGCTTTGACCACGGACACATCTGTCCTTCGAACGACCGCCTGTACAGTTTAAATGCCAACACGCAAACTTTCTATCTCACCAATATGCAGCCACAATATAGCGTCTTCAATGGAAGTCATCCAGACCATAAGTATGAAGGGCTTTGGATCAAGATGGAGAACTACCTGCACGGATTCAAACTCAATGACACAGACACCATGTACGTATGCAAGGGTGGTACCATTGACAAAGAAGAAAATATCTTGATGCGTATTCAAAACAAACTGATTGTCCCCAAGTATTTCTTTGTGGCAGTCCTCGTCAAGAAGATGGTCAACGGACAGGCTTACTACAAGTCTATCGGTATGTGGTTCCCACACACCAATGTATATCATGGAGACGACAAACTGTCTGATTACGCCATGAGCATCAAGGATCTGGAAGCAAAGACTGGTATAGACTTCTTCTGCAATCTTCCCGACGATATCGAGCGGGATGTAGAAAGCAAAAAAATACTTAGCGACTGGGGAAGTATAGAAAAATAAGAAGTCAAAGGAAAATAGCCATTTAGCTTGGTTTCCTATACACACGTAATACTTCAGTAAGACAAAAAAAGAAATCGCATGTTTCTAAAGTTCATTACAGAACTGTCGAAACATGCGATTTTTTATAAGGCAACTTTGTATTTATCGTAACATCCTTCGTTATCTCCGATTATTCAGTCGGGAAGAGTCAGCCTTGAGAGGCTTGATGGTCGCACCCATGCCAAACGACTTCTTAATGGTCTTCTCATTGGTCTTAGAAGAACCGAAGGCCTTGGCTTGGCTTGTCTGGTTGACACGCTTTAAGTCAATATAAATCACATCGCCTTTCACCTTACCAGTACCTATCATATAGCCCCAGAAAGTATCCACGTCATATCCCTTTTCTGCCCCTAAGTGGAAGCCTGCCTGTGAAGAGCCATGGTCCATGACAAACGTAGCCCCAGAGTTCTTATACTGGATATAAATATCGTAATTGTCATCAATATACCATTTAAACTCCAAGGTCTGTTGATCCGCTACAGAACCATCATCGTTATACTTATAGTCAGTCTCCACGCCCTCTCCACTCAAAGCATCACGAGTGTTAGCATATTGGAAGAACTTCATATCGGCATAGAACTCATTAGTCTGTCGTGACTGCCCATCATCTGAAAGATAAGAATAGGTTACCGGTCCATACCATTCGCCTGTAAGCAACCGTGCCATATCAACAAGTCCATTATTCTGCGAACCTCCTTGCCAACCATTATTCCAATCATTGTTGCTCCATCCCCAATCATCATAATGATCGTACCAACCATAAGGGTCATACCAATAATCATCACCATCGCAGCTGGTCATTGTAAGCGACATGGCAACTATCACAGCCATTGTCAGCAAAGAATATACTTTTTTCATATCAATAGTAGTTTAATCAGAATTTATTTGTTTTCCGGAAAGAATCGCTTCGGCAGCATGGTGCTGTCGTTCTGCTCCTGAGCACTCTCCTGCTGTTCTTCCTTATTATTACTGCGCGTCTTGGCGTAGCCGTAATATCCCCAAGAATTATACCAGCCGTCGGAACCATACCAGTAATAATTGTCCCAATCGGGCGTATCTACCTTGTAGAACTCGAAGCTGATCCATCTGTTCGTACTGTTGAAATCTATATCGCCATAGAAGTAACCATTGTCGTCAAGGTGATAGTTGCGGATGACAGCCTTCTCCTGCGTGTCACGGAAAGTGATATAAATGGTTGTGCCACTCACCTTCCAGTAAATGCGGTTGGCTACATAGTCCCAGGGCGCATTGCTGTAATAGTCTATCCAGTAGCCGTCGCCAGAATCGTAACCCGAATTGAAAGTTACCTCAGACTTATTAGACTGATAATAACGTCCTTGATAATCCAGCTGCGTCTGCATATTTCCCCTCCATGTACCATTGAGGGCATAAGCAATTTCAGCATCCTCATCACATGAAGTGAGCGAGAGCATCATGACAGCCATGAATATCATTGAGAAGTAATAAGTAATCTTTTTCATATCGCTTTTGTTTATAAGTTAATATTTTCGTTAAATTCTGGTGCAAAGATACCTTATTCTTTTCTTAGGGCAAAGGGAATAGTAGATTATTTTAAGGAAAAAGAATGACTAAAAAAGCAAAAAATAGCAGATTTGAGCTTTTGTTTTGAGTTTCAAGTGGTTGTGGCAGTCGTTGGCTTTTTGTGGCATTCGTGAGGAAATGCGAAAATGGCGGATTTGAGAAGTAGAAACGCTTTCAAGTCATTACCTCAAAGAAACGCTCTAATAAGCATTTTTAACGGCTTCGGTTTTTACTTCTCAATTCTGCACAGGTTGTGAATTTGCCATGCAACTCTCATGATT
>ENA-OPNP01000723-OPNP01000723.1-human-gut-metagenome-genome-assembly--contig:-NODE-723-length-11704-cov-1.563138_pt1 | contig 11704 bp, 9 predicted proteins | sample MGYA00241539_ERZ501775 | MGnify/ENA primary metagenome ERZ501775 (study PRJEB25962, sample SAMEA2042651) | human gut metagenome | biome: human gut; feature: human-associated habitat; material: faeces... | reverse complement strand
CCGGCTGCACGGATGTCGGCAGGAATCCGTTCGAGTGCCATGACGGCGCATGCGCCGGCTTCTTCTGCAATTTTTGCCTGTTCCGGTGTGGTGACGTCCATAATTACGCCGCCTTTTAACATCTGTGCAAGGTTTTTATTTAATTCATACTGTTCTGCTGTGCTCATCGGTATTCTTCTCCTTTTTTGTTAAAATTTGTTTTATGCCGGTCATTATAGAACTTGATTGGATATATGAAAATAGCCAAAATAAATATTTATTATAAGACCAGAACGACAAAACAACGTTAAATGATATAAAATCACATGATGTAGTAATAAAAACCATATAATATAGTAGACATGCGATGACAAATGGTGTAATATGATGTGTGACATAAAAGGAGTAGAAAACGGAGGCGGGATGAAGCTGAAACAGCGCACGATTTATTATCAGGATGAACTGCATGACGAGTTTGCCGGAGATCATATTAAAGCAAAACATATTGGACAGGATTACCGGTATATCCGGGTGCGTCCGCTGGAACGTATGCTGCACGGATTCTGGTATGGCATAGTTGCAATTCCGCTTGCACGTCTTTACATGAAACTGCATTTTTCACATAAAATAATAAACAAAGAAGTGTTAAAGCAGGCCGGAAACAGTGGATTTTATCTGTATGGGAATCATACACATTTTCTGGCGGATGCGCTGATACCAACGCTGGTAAATCATCCGCGGGAAACGGCGGTGATCGTGCATCCGAACAATGTTTCCATGCCGGTGCTGGGGCGGATTACACCATATCTTGGGGCACTTCCGCTGCCGGATGACAGAGGTGCCATGAAACATTTTCTGGAGGCATTGACCTGGCATACCGATTGTGGAGATTGTATTATGATCTATCCGGAAGCGCATATCTGGCCGTTTTATACCGGAATACGGCCGTTTCCTGATACATCATTCCGCTATCCGGTGCAGCAGAAACTTCCGGTTTTCTGTCTGACAAATACGTATCAGCGCAGGGGAAAGTCTCACATTCCGCAGATCGTAACGTATCTGGATGGGCCATTTTATCCGGATGCAGAATTGCCTGCAAAACTGCAAAAAACGCAGCTGAGGGATCAGGTGTATGAAGCCATGGGAAAACGGGCGCAAAACAGCAATATGGAAATGATCCGTTATATAAAAAAAGACACTGACAGGGAGAAATCATTCATATGAGAAATATTCTTTTTTGTGGAAACAGTAAAGTATTTGATGGTGTGCTTACATGCATGTTGTCTGTTTTAAAAAGAACACATGCAACAGATCCGTTCTGTTTTTATATTTTCACAATGGACATGACGCGGATCAGACCGGAATATACGCCGATCAGCGAAGATATGACAGATTTTCTGGAGCGCGTTGCAAAAAAATTTCATCCGCAGAACCGGGTGATTTCGGTGGATGTAACAGTATTATATGAGCGTTATTTCGGAGGATGTCCGAATGAAAGTGCTTATTGTTCGCCATATACACTTTTGCGCCTGCTGGCAGATCTGGTGCCGGGAATGCCGGATAAACTGTTGTATCTGGATGCGGATATTCTGTTTCAGAGAGATATCCGGCTGCTGTATGACAAGGATGTGTCACACGTGGAATATGCCGCGGCAAGGGATCATTATGGCAAGTATCTGATCTCTCCAGACTATATTAATGCGGGGGTATTGCTGCTTAATATGAAAAATATCAGAAGAACCGGCCTATTTATGAAAGCACGAAAGCTGCTTCAGACAAAAAAACTTATTTTTGCGGATCAAAGCGCGATTATCCGCAGTACGCGGGCAAAAATGCTGCTTCCACAGAAATTTAATGATCAGAAATTTTTACATAAACATACCGTCGTGAGACATTTTTCCAGACGGCTGTTTTATCTGCCGTATCCGCATACGGACAACATCAAACAATGGGAGGTCGAACGGGTGCATACGGTATTTCATTACCATGCATTTGATGACATTTTAAAAGAGTATCTGTACTTAAAACATATTTATGAAAAAAGTAAACACATATAAATTGCTGCATCTGGGCGAAACGGATGCAGGAGAGGAGAAGGAGCATGAAAGAGAAAATGAATAAAATACCGGTGTTTTACGCATGTGATGATAATTTTGTGAAATACACGATGGTTTCACTGCAGTCGATGATGGATCATGCATCCAAAGAGGCACAGTATGAAATTCATGTACTTCATACCAATATTTCGGAAGAAATGCAAAAGAAGATGCATGCTATGGAGAATGCGAATTTTTCTGTGCAGTTTGATCATGTGACGGAATATTTACATTCCATACAGGAGAAACTTCCACTTCGGGATTATTATTCCAAAACAACATATTTTCGTCTGTTTATCGCGGAAATGTTTCCGGAAATAGACAAAGCCATCTATATCGACAGCGATACAGTCGTGCTGGGGGATATTGCACAACTGTATGCTTATGATCTTGGAGATGCTTATGTGGGAGCGTGCAGGGAACAGGTGATGATTCAGGAAGAGGTATACGGCACTTATGTGGAGAAGGTGCTTGGGGTAGAACGTGATAATTATTTCAACGCCGGTATGCTTGTGATAAACTGTGAACAGTTTCGTAAAAATCACGTGTTAGAGCAGTTTATGGAACTTCTCCCGATGTACAATTTTGTGGTCACACAGGATGAAGATTATCTGAATCTGATCTGCCACAACAAGGTGTGCTGGCTGCCGCAGAAGTGGAATGTGGAAGTGTTCGGCCAGATCCCGTGCAGGGAAGAAGAAATCTGTGTGCTGCATTATATTATGGTCTCGAAGCCGTGGCATTACAGTGACTGCCGCCTGCAGGAATATTTCTGGGAGAGCGCAGAAAAGACCAGTGTATATGCCGAGATCCGTCAGGTGCTTGAGAGTTATACGGATGAAGAAAGAAAGCGGGATGCCGTATCCTGTGACCGTCTGATGCAGACCGCAAAGGATGAGATCGCCAAGGAAAATAATTACCTGAATCTGGTGAAAGCAGGAAAATTAAAGTCCAAAGACCGTCTGGAAGTTCTGGAAAAAATTGCTTTGTACGAAAGAGAGGGGCGTTTTGGGGAAGATGTGGAGGAAGATCCACCGACGCGGCAGCTTCAGCCGTCAGAGATTGATTATCTGCGTAAGAAACTGAAAAGCCGCATCAAGACCAATCTGACCTACAAGGTGGCACGGTCATTTTTGAATAAGATTATTGAGAATAAACAACTGATCATAAAGGATGTCGTTGGAATTGAATATATGGATGCACTGACTTCCGGTGCGGTGATTACCTGTAATCATTTCAACGCATTTGACAGCTTTGCCATGCAGATTGCCTATGAAAAATCAAGACAGTGCAAAAAACGCCGGCTTTACCGTGTGATCCGGGAAGGAAATTATACGAATTTTCCGGGCTTTTACGGAATGCTCATGCGAAACTGTTACACGTTTCCACTGAGTTCCAACCGCGATACGATGAAGAAATTTTTAAGTTCTATGGATACTGTGCTGCAGCACGGAGATTTCATGCTGGTCTATCCGGAGCAGAGTATGTGGTGGAATTACCGCAAACCGAAGCCGTTAAAGAAGGGTGCCTATACATTTGCCGCCAAAAACCATGTGCCGGTGCTGCCTTGCTTTATCACCATGGAAGACAGCGACATCCTCGGCGATGATGGCTTTTATGTGCAGGAATACACGATACACATTGCAGAGCCGATTTATCCGGACCCACAGAAAACACAGGCAGAAAATGTGGATGCGATGCGCCAAAAAAATGCTGCTGTATGGAAACAGATTTACGAAGAGTTTTACGGAATTCCCTTGGTATATGATACTGCGGAAGCAGTGCAGTATGTGGAAAAACCGACCAATATCGCATAAGAACAGATACCAGACCGCCGGAGGATGCCTCCGGCGGTTTTTTCATAAGGGGATTGACAGAAAAGCAGTGTGAGAGTACTATACTACTTAGCAATGCTAAATAGCACCACTAAATAAAAAGAAAAGGGATGGGTATGGAAGAAAAGTATATACAGCAGTTTAAAAAGGGCGCATACGAAATGGTCCTGCTTTCGCTGATCGCCCAAAAAGAAACATACGGTTATGAGATTCTGACGGAAATACAAAAACAGGGTGGTGAAATCTTTGCATTTGCCAAAGAGGGAACCATTTATCCGATCTTGTACCGTCTGACAAAGGCAGGACTTATCCAGTACCGCCTGGTGCCGGCGAAAGCAAACGGGGGCGAAAAAAAATATTATTCGCTTACCGGAGAGGGAAAAGATATGCTCGAAAAAATGAAAAATTTCTGGGAAAACTACAAGGATTGTGTGGATGGATTTATGAAAGGGGATGCGTAATATGAACAGAGAAACCTATATACGGAAAGTAAAAAAACAACTGGACTGTTCCGTGAAAGAAAAAGAGGAGATCGTGCGGGATCTTCAGGAGATTTTTGATTCTGGAAAAGAGCATGGAAAAAGCGAAAGCCAGATCATAAAACAGCTCGGAAAACCGCAGGCGTATGCACAGGCGCTCGGCTGTGGCAGACAGACCATGCCGCTGTCTGGAAAACGAAAAGTTGCTGTAGTGTTTTTGGCGGTGGGTGGACTGTTCTGTCTGTACTGGGCGAAAGTCTGCGGTTTCGGATGCCGAAAAATGCCATTGGCGGTGGGGATGCGATGACGATGATCGTGCTGCAAAACTCGTCACCGGTAAACAGCAGCGAGATTTTTGGGGGATTGGCGGTCATCTGTATGGTTGCACTGGTTTTCCTTTTACGAAAGAGGAAAAAATAAGGAGAGGAATATTAAGAAATAATGGAACACATAAAGAAAAAACTAGCGGTAATTGTTGTGTTTTTCGCTGTTTTTATTGGAATTGTTACAATCTGGACAGTCCGAAAACAAAGCCAGCCAAAATTGACAGCGGTCACATGGAAATTGGAGGAAGAAGCGGATTTAGACGGCAACGAGCTTTCATCCTACGCAAAAGATCCTTCCAAAAGCAAGGTCGTTCTGACATTTAAAAAAGATCAGACGTATCGGTGCAAAAATCTTGAAAACAAAAAAATCTGGAAGGGAACATACACACTGTCGCGTACAAAATCGAAAGATACCTACATGCTGCATCTCGTTCCGGATCAGGGAACGGCATCGTACTATGGCGTGTACGGGACACGCGAGTATGAAGATGGTACCGGGCACATGTCGGTCATACTGACCACAAAAGACAAAATTTTATCATTCCTTGCAGAATAAGGAAAAGACAGCAATTCCGGCTGTTCCTTTTACTGTCTGCGGAACTGTGCGGGTGTCATGCCGGTAAGTTTTTTAAACATCACGATAAAATGGCTGGAAACTGTATAACCGACATCGTGTGCGATCTCCTGAATTTTGCGGTCACGGCGCATAAGCAGCAGTTCTTTTGCCTTGGTGATCCGGTAGTTTGTTAAATATTCGTAGACGGAGCAGCCTAGGTAGCGCACAAACAGGCGGGACAGGTATTGCGGGGATACATAGACCTGCCGGCATAACTTTTCGGCGGTCAGGTCTTCCATATAGTGTGTTTCGATCATCCGCAATACGGGCTCAACATATTTTTCCCACAGGGGATCGCTGGTATTTGCGTGGAAAAATCCATTGGAAAACTGCAGCAGCAGTGCATAACAGTCGCAGGAAAGCTGGTGTGTATTGACTGGTGCTGTTTTAAAACGTGCTACAGCACGGTCGATTACAGCTTTGATTTCCAGAGCATTTTCCTTTTCTGTAAAAATTATGCGGTTGTTGCCAAGAATCTGTGGCAGATGTGCTTCCATTGTACCGCCAAATGTTGCAAAACACGTAATCCATGCAGAGGTGTCTGCTGCACGGTAAGCATGTGGGACATGCGGTGTGATCAGAATGCCGTGATCTTCAGGCAAAAAATATTCTTTTCCGTCAATTGTGAAGATGCCACAGCCTTCTTCTGTCTGCAAATAGTGATAGATTGGGTAACCTTGTGGACGGCTGAGCGCTTCCTGCAGCCAGTGGTTTCCAACGGAATCAAACTGGAATGGTTCTTTGCTGAGCGTGTTGCTGAAATAGATTGCCATGAGATACCTCCACTTCTTTTTTCTATGGCATCATAGCATATTTCAACAGAAAAAGAAATAGTTTCAAAATGTTATATAAATTGGTTTATCATGTTATACAAATATAAAAGATTGTATCGTATAATAGGGAAAAATCAACGAAAACAAAAAATGAGACATAAATTCAGAATCGAAAAGAAAAGGAGAAAACTATGAGCACGCATTTTAAGAGAATCCTCTACGGAGGAGATTACAACCCGAATCAGTGGCCGAAGGATATCTGGCAGGAAGATATGCGCATTTTTAAGGATGCACACATCAATACCGCGACAATCAATGTATTTTCATGGGCAAAGATCCAGCCATCGGAGCATGAATATAATTTTGATGAGCTTGACGAGATCGTGGATATGCTTTCGAAAGAAAATTACGATATCGTATTTGCCACGTCCACGGCAGCCCTTCCGGGATGGATGGTGCGTAAATATCCGGAAGTGATGTTTACCGATTATGAAGGAAGACAGCACAAATTTGGCGGCCGTCACAATGCCTGCCCGAATTCTTTTGTGTTTAAACATTATGCGCGTGAACTGGCATATAAACTGGCAGAGCGCTATGCAGACAATCCACATGTGACCTGCTGGCATGTCAGCAACGAATATGGAAACGAGTGTTTCTGTGAGAACTGTCAGAAGGCATTCCGTGTGTGGCTGAAAGATAAGTATAAGACAATTGATGCATTAAACAGGGCCTGGAATATGGAATTCTGGGGACATACCGTTTACGACTGGGATGATGTGGTACCGCCAAATGCGTTAAGTGACGGAATCGGAAGTGAAAAGACCGCTTTTGCAGGTATTTCCATTGATTATCGCAGATTTTATTCGGATAGCCAGTTAGCATGCTTCAAGATGGAGCGCGACGCGATCCGGAGTGTCAAGCCGGATGCATTTGTCACAACAAACCTGATGGGAACGTTTAAAGGACTTGATTATTTCAAATGGGCAAAGGAGATGGATGTTGTATCCTGGGATAATTATCCTTCCTATGATACGCCGTGGAGCAGCATTGCCATGACACACGATCTGATGCGCGGCTTAAAAGATGAGCCGTTTATGCTGATGGTGCAGACGCCAAGCCAGAAGAACTGGCAGAAATACAATTCCCTGAAACGTCCGGGGCAGATGCGGGCACAAAGTTATCAGACACTGGCACATGGGGCAGACACGATCCAGTTTTTCCAGCTTCGCAGAAGTGTGGGCGGATGTGAGAAATTCCATGGCGCTGTGATTGCACATGCAGGAAGTGAAAATACCCGTGTTTTTCGTGAGGTGGCTCAGCTTGGCGCGGAGCTGGAAAGCTTTGGAGACCGTACTTTGGGATCACGCAATGAAGCGGAAGTCGGACTGATATTCGACTGGGATAATTACTGGGCACTGGAGTACACCAGCGGTCCGTCCGAGGATTTAAAATATGTGGATCAGATTCATCAGTACTATCAGTATTTTTACAAAAAGAATATCGGTGTGGATATGATTCCTGTGGATGCGGATTTTTCAAAATACAAGATTGTTGTGGCACCGGTGCTTTATATGGTAAAGGATGGAATGAAAGAAGCGCTGGAGAATTTTGTGAAAAATGGCGGTATTCTGATTACTACGTTTATGAGCGGAATTGTCGGACAGTCGGATAATGTATATCTGGGCGGTTATCCGGGACCGCTCCGCGAGATGGCGGGGGTATGGGTTGAGGAGATTGATGCCCTTGCACCGGAACAGAAAAATAAGGCAAAGTTTGCAGACGGCAGTACAGCAGCATGCGGTCTTTTGTGCGATCTGATGCATTTAGAGGGTGCGAAAGCACTTGCCTCTTATGAGGAAGATTTCTATGCAGGAATGCCGGCAGCATCGAAGAATACATACGGAAAAGGTACCACATATTATATTGCAACCCAGTTTGAGGAAGAAGGGCTTGCAAAGATTTTGGATCAGGCAGTCCAGGAGGCCGGAGTTTCATCCGTTATCCCGGAAGAAACCGGACTTGAAGTTGTCACACGCGTCAGTGATACCACGCGATTCTATTTTGTCATGAACTTTACGGATGAGGAGCAGATTCTGCCGGAGAGTCTGACCGGAAAGAAAGACATGATCAGCCAAAAGATGACAGAACACGGAATGAAATTGAAAAAATGGGATGTCCTTTTACTGGAAGAACATCTGTAAACAAAAGACAGCGCCGGAATCCGAGAAAGTGGGTCCGGCGCTGAAGTTTATGTTGAACATATCGCTCGCGCGCGAAAGTGTGCGACAAGCGCACACTTTATTTTTTGTGATACGTGGATAAATACATTTTTTCAGGAACGGGCATAGGAAGTGCCCAGAGACAGAATCTGAAGGCGTTTCCTGAAATCTTCGGCATTTTCAAAATGTCCCTGTAAGATGTCTTCTTTTTTCACAATGATGTCCTGTACCGTTTTATCCGTCAGGTGGAAAAAGTTATCAGAAAAAATAACATCTGCATCGTCAAAATCCAAAGCGACAAACGGAGCAAAGCAGTCACTGGAAATGTGCAGGATAAAAGCATCATTCGTTTCTTCTGCTTCCGTGGATATAACCGGGTTTTTTAGATTTAAATATTTATACGGCACAAGTGTTTCCACATCCTTTAACACTTTTTGATCTTTTGTATGTATCACTGCTTCCAAAAATACATCGTCTTTTTGATCTTCCCAGGAACAGATATCGACAACTGCTGTTTCGATAGCGGAAAAGGCCGGGGAGTTCCCTTTGGTTTCGTATGTTTCCAGCACATTCCCTGACAGGTCACGAATGGACAGGGTGAGAGAATACTCTGTGGTTTCGAAGGATTCGTTGGAAAAATATACGTGGCACCTGTGATCTTCCAGCGTCATACTGACCGCGTGTGGGGCATAAAATTTCTGAGCCATGTAATGCAGGGCTTTCCATCTGCCAAAATAATCAATGCTGGACCAGGAAGGTGCCGGCCAGTCATCGTTGATCTGCCAGTAGAGGGTTCCCATACAGCGGCCGCGGTTTCGGCGCCAGTGGTCCACACCGTATTTGATGGCCATACCCTGTAATACCTGACTGGCATACAGGAGATGTGTCAGATCTTTTGGATAGCGCAGATTTTCGGACAGATAGTAGAGCATCTTACCGTTTGCCGCATCATTTTTCTGATGGCTTTCCATGACACGGGAGAAAATATTGCGGTCATCTTCCAAAGTAAAACTGTTGACGGTCTTTGCACATGGGAAAGACTGAAAACCGAATTCGGAGCAGAAACGGAAAAAATATTTGCGGTAGTCAGTAAATGGTTTCTGTCCATGCCAGACATCCCAGTAGTGGGTATCTCCGCGGTTTGCATCATCCGGATTGTCAAAACAGCCGCCGGATGACGGGGAAGAATGCCAGTAAAAGGTTTCACCGTCTGCCTCCTGTACGGCTTTCGGGAGGACTTCTTCAAACAATCTGATATAATCGGCACGAAGATAAGGAGTTTCTTTCTGGAAATCGCCCCAGTGATCCCAGGCAGATTCAATTTCGTTGTTGCCGCACCATAAACCAAGGCTGGCGTGGTGGCGCAGACGGCGCACATTATCATAGGTCTCCTGCCTGCAGTTTTCGGCAAACGCGTCCGTTACATCGTAGACATTGCAGGCATACATCAGATCCTGCCATACGATCAGCCCTTTTTCATCACAGAGATCATAAAAATACTGGTCATGCTGATAGTGTGCGAGACGAATCGTATTTGCCCCAAGTTCGCAGATCATATCCATATCTTCATCATGGTTTTTTGTTGAAATCGCATTTCCTAATGCTTTAAAATCCTGATGTCTGGAAACTCCGTGAAGTGGATAATGCTCTCCGTTTAAGAAAAATCCCTTCTTTGGATCTACCGAAAAAGTACGGATACCAAAACGGTTCGTGATCTCATCCTTCACTTCCCCATTTACGGTCAGCGTTGCAACTGCCGTATAAAGGTATGGATTTTTTCTTCCATGCCAGCGGATTGGATTCTGGATATTAAGATTTACGTCACATCCGTTCCCTTCTGCAACTACTTTTCCGTCCTGATCTTTGATCTGAACGTTTACCTGTGCTTCCTCTGTATTGGTAAATGTTTCGATATGAACATTCGCTTCGTTCTCTTTTACTTCCGGTGTGATCTTAATTCCGTTACTTCCGAGGTAATCTAAGTCAAAATGCTCTTTTGACACGATCAGGAAACGGACATCGCGGTAAATTCCGCCATAGAACGTAAAATCGGCTTTCTGCGGATATACTTTTCCATTGACGGAGTTGTCCACGGTCACTTCCAGTTTATTCCGGTCTTCTAAAACCTCTGTGATATTGATGCGGAATGTGGAATATCCGCCATCATGATGTGCAAGTTCTTTTCCGTTCACAGTCACATCACTGCTTGCATTTACACCAAGAAACTCCAGATATACTTCCTCTGCCTCCGGATCAAATTCCGGTTTTTCAAATGTTTTCTCATAGTGGCAGGTTCCTCTGTAGTAATCATTTCCTCCGTCCTGTCCGTCTTTTGCATTCCATGTATGTGGCAAGTTCACCTGCTCTTGTCTGTTGTCAGGTCCAATGAAAAGCCACTGCTCCATCAGATTTTGAATTCGTCGCATATAACACATCCTTTTTATTATTTATGGTGCCTGTCACTTTGTATCGTTTCAGGCTATTTTTATATATTGTTCCAATTTCAATACATAAATAATAAATAAAATTCGTTAATTTTTCAACGAACCTGACTTAGTCGGTGCTTTTTGTGACGTAAGTGGTGCTCCTTTGTAAATACGAAACCGTCTATCCAAACTATATGTATAATTCAGACAGACGGTTGTTCTTTTACTTCACCGGGAGCAGCACTTCCAGATTGAAACAGTTCATCTCTGTGGATACTGAGATATCCCCCCCGTATTTCTCTGCAATGTGCCGGATACTCTTTAACCCAATCCCGTGATACTGCTTGTTTTTCTTCGTGGTCTTTGGCAGATCATTCTCATACTCCGGTGCCCGCTCGATTGGATTCGAAAAACGGATATATAAAAAATGCTGCTTTTCTGCGACACAGATATCGATAAACCGCATCTCTTTCTCTGAAAACTTTTCCACACACTCGATCGCATTGTCAATAGCATTTCCAAACAGTGCATAAATATCAATGGAATCCATAAAGAAAAGCTTCTTTCCATCGATCACACAGTGCATGGTAATATCTCTTGCCTCACAGATCAGGCTCTTCTCTGAGAGCAATGTATCCAGAATCTCATTTCCTGTTTTTACGATAGAGTCGTAAATGCGGATTGACTGTTCCAGTTCTTTTAAATTTTTCTCCCGCTCTGTCGGGTTTTCAATATGCCGCATTGCAGCCACCTGATACTTCAGATCGTGACATTTGCGGTCGATCACCTGCATCTGGTCTTTCGCGATCTCGTACTGCTTCTTCTGCTGGTACCACATGCGCTCCATCAGCGCATACTCCTGCTTTACTTCGCTTTTTTTGAAAAGCTCTGCTGGGAAGGTCTGGAGCGCCGCTACGGCCCCAATGTTCCGCAGGCCAACAAAGACCGTCTGGAA
>ENA-OPNP01000722-OPNP01000722.1-human-gut-metagenome-genome-assembly--contig:-NODE-722-length-11706-cov-1.400996_pt1 | contig 11706 bp, 10 predicted proteins | sample MGYA00241539_ERZ501775 | MGnify/ENA primary metagenome ERZ501775 (study PRJEB25962, sample SAMEA2042651) | human gut metagenome | biome: human gut; feature: human-associated habitat; material: faeces... | reverse complement strand
GGCGGAGCGTTGCGGTTGAACTGGTCGGCTGTCTTGTCCAAAGCATTCAGCGAAACGCCCGATAATGCGGAAATATATCTGTTGGGTTCCCATGTGTCTACTACGGATGCGGCCAAACGTCGTTGGGAACATAACTCGGATAAGGACAAAGCCGGATATGTCGATCTGGCATATAAGTTGAAATTGGATGGCGGGGCGATCCTGGATTTCTCGGCCGGAGGTATGTACCGGGATAAGAAGCGTGACAGTTTCTTTAATGAATATACGTTCAACTCGGCTACCGGTTCCAAGAATCCGCAATATATCAATAAGGACTGGTTTAATTTTGACGAGATACAATTCGTCCCCCGTCCTTATGGCAACATAGGGGACCCTCTGAATTACGATGCAACGGAAAAGATCGGTGCCGGATATGGAATGGTGAAGTATACCTTGAAGGAATGGGAATTGATCGCCGGGGTGCGTGTCGAGCATACGAATCAGGGATATGTACTGAAATTTCCCCGTGATGTTGATCCGGAAGGAAACCAGGACTATACGGATGTATTGCCGAGTTTCCATGCCAAATACGGTATCCATCGAAATGCCAACCTGCGTTTCTCGTATGCGCGTGCCATCAATCGTCCGAGCTTTTTCGAGATCGTGCCTTACAGCATCATTAATGAAGATTATAAGGAAAAGGGAAATCCGGACTTGAAGCATACGGTTGCCGACAATATCGATTTACGTTATGAATTTTTTCCAAAGTCTTCCGAGCAGTTTATGGTCGGCCTGTTCTATAAGAATATCCAGGACCCGATCGAATACGGGTTGTTGAACGAAGGCCAGGATACCTATTATAAACCGATGAACTTCGGTGACGCCAAGAATCTGGGGATGGAAGTCGATGTGATGAAATACTTCAACTGGTTCGGTATTAAGGCAAACTATACCTATACACATTCGAAGGTCACGACAGACAAGCGTATCATGGAAGGATCGGAAGTGAAGTCGGTGCGCCAGTCCCGTCCACTGTTCGGACAGGCGGCCCATGTGGCAAATCTCTCCCTGCTTTTCAAAGAGACCAGGCACGGCTGGGAGGGCCAGGTGTCTGCCAGCTATACGGGAAAACGTCTGAGCGACATTTCGAACTGGTATGAAGATGATATATGGGAGGACGGCTACGCCCAGCTGGATGCTTCGATAGAAAAAAGTTTCAAGAACGGCATCAGTATCTTTGGCAAGGCCTCCAACCTGTTGGATATCCCGCTCTTGCGCTACATTCAGAAAGGACCGCGTACGGAGAGTGTGGATTCAGACCGGCATAATGGGAATGTGATCGAACGGAAAGAATGGCACGGTCAGTCATTTATGCTCGGCATCCGGTATAAACTTTAACATAGCAATTATATTAATATTTACATTAAGCATTTATTTTATGAAATTCAATGCATTATTAGTGAGTGCAGCCATGATGGTCATGACTTTGGCTGCTTGTGGTGACGATGATCCTGTTAATCCGGATAATAATCAGGGTGGAAATGAAGATACGGAGACTGTGGAGGGGGATGTCGAGGGGACTTGGAAAGCCAATTCCATCATATTGGTATCAGGCCATATCACAGTACCGGCCGGTAAATCCCTGACAATAGAGGAAGGTGTGCAGGTTATCTTTGATGACAAAGGTGTCGGAGCCAACCATGTCCCTGTTGAATTTACGGTAGACGGCAATCTTTACTGTAAGGGAACAGCTGAAAATCCGGTCCTTTTCTCCGTAGCTGAGGAAAATCGCACGAAAGAGAATACGTTTGCCGGCTTATGGGGTGGTATCGTCGCTTCGAACAGTTGCGAGGAAATGTTGATCGACCATACCGTTATCGAATATACGGGTGGCCAGGTGGTGGAAGGTTCTCCGGCTGCGGCCAACGGTGTATATACGGCCGGTGACGACGCTTATCCGCAGATCACGACTAACAATATCAAGGGGAAATATGTCATCACTAATTCTGTTCTTCGTAATGGCTGGTCTGACGGTATTTATTTGATGGGCGGACAGGCAATCATAGCTGGCAATACGTTTGCCGCCAACGGATATGACGGGGCGGAAGCTGTCAATGTAAAAGCCGGATGTACGGTGGATGTCGCCGGTAATATCATGTTCAGCCCGAACACTAACGGATTGAAACTGTCCAGTTCAGGCCAGAGCGAAACGCGCGGCCAGGCTAAGGTTCAGGCCTACAATAATACAATCGTCAATGCCGGTTGGCGTCGCGACGGTGAGAAGGGTGGTTGTGTATATGCTGAAAAGAATGTGTTGGCGAATGTTTTCAACAACTTGATGGTAAATTGCAAGTTCCGTGCCATGACTCCGAGCTTCAAGAACCCGAACGACCCGGAAGAGGGTTATAGCGCCCAGTCTGTGATCGATTATAATTTTTATGCTTCCGGTAGCCAGAAAAGTGATATTGTATATGAAGAGGAAAGCGGTGTCGCCTATGCATGGGCCGGTTATAACTACGAACATAAGAATTACAACTCCGGAGTAGTGGATGTGCATAGCATTATCGCTACTGAAAATGATTTGAAGGACCCGCTGTTCGAAAACTTTGCCGTTAACGAAGTCGCTTTGACCGAATATGTATATGATGAAGGATGGGATTTCCATGTCAAATCCGGTTCTCCGGTATTGGCAGGCGCTAATAGCGGAACAGATGCCAACTTGGTTCCCTACTTTTCGACAAACGGGCTTTTCGTAAATGGTGTCATTTACCATTCGCCGGCGGTGAAAGCACAATTCGGAGCTTTCGGTTTAAAATAAAAGAACATGATGAATAGAAGAAATTATTTACAGACCTTATCGGCTTTGTTCGCAGTCTCCGCTTTTGGGGGCTGCACTTCTGCCGGTAAGCAGAAAGATGCGTCGAATTCGGAAACGGATATTGCCGGTCCTGCTTTAGCAGGGGAGGCATTCGACGTTCCGGCCGTATCGGAAGAAAGCAAAAATTTTTATCTGGTCAGCGACTTGGGACGGAACGGTTATTATGAACAAAAGACGATTGCCGAGTTGATGGGAAACCTGGCGGAAAAGATAGACATCGAATTTATTGTCGCGGCCGGGGATACTCATCATTTCGAGGGAGTAGCCAGCGTCGACGATCCGTTGTGGATGACAAACTACGAGCTTGTTTACAGCCATCCTGAGCTGATGCTGGAGTGGTTTGCCGTCAACGGGAACCATGAGTATCGCGGTAATACGCAAGCGGTATTGGATTACGGCAAGAAAAGCCGTCGTTGGATCGTCCCTTCCCGTTATTACTCAAAAGTCGTGGAGGCGGGTGAAAATGAGAAAGCCTTGTTGGTATTTATAGATACTTCGCCTCTGATTGACAAATACCGTGAAGATACGGAGAAATATCCCGATGCCGGCAGACAGGATATGGAAGAGCAGCTTCAATGGATTGAAAAAACGCTTGCCTCTTCTGCTGAGAAATGGAAGATCGTAATCGGCCATCATCCTGTCTATGCCGATACGCCGAAAGAGGAAAGTGAACGTGCCGATATGCGTAAACGTTTGGAGCCTCTGTTGGACAGATATGGTGTCGATATGTATTTTTGTGGTCATATTCATAACTTCCAGCACATCCAGCCTGCTGACAGCAAGGTTGACTATCTGGTAAATACATCCGGTTCACTTTCCCGTAAGGTAAAGACTGTCGAGGGTACGAAGTTCTGTAATCCGGAAGCCGGGTTCACTGTAGTCAGCATGGAAGATAGTAAGTTATCCTTTTATCTGATGAATGGAAAAGGGAAAATACTGTACGAGTACAGCCGAACAAGATAATACCATCGAAAAAGAACATATTTATTCTTTGTTAGTCCGGAAATCTCCTTGTATTTCATATGCAAGGCGATTCCGGACATTTCCTTTTGGTTGAAAATATGAATGATTGATTCTTTTAGTTTTGTTGTTTTATTGTCTGATTATGAGTGATTTATTATACTAATAAAGACGAGTGAAAACCGAACTTATTGTCTTTTTTAAACTAAACGCGTTTTTCCCTGTTTATTAAATAGACACCACATGCCCGGTCCTGGGAATTACTTCTAAACATGACCAAATATAATTTTTAAAATATGACGAAAATAGAAATAAAAGACTTATCGATTCTTTTCGGACCTGAGAAGGCCAAAGCGAAAAAGATGATTAAGCAAGGTAAGAGCAAACAGGAAATTTTAAAAGAAACAGGCTGTACCATAGCTGTCCGTAATGCCAATCTGGAAATAAAGGAAGGAGAGATGTTCGTGATAATGGGGCTCTCCGGTAGTGGTAAGTCGACGTTGGTGCGTTGCATTAACCGGCTGAACGAACCCTCTATGGGAGAGATATGGCTGAGCGGTAGGAACATCACATCTCTGTCGGATAAGGAACTGTTGCAAATACGCCGTAAGGAGATGGCGATGGTATTCCAGCATTTTGGCCTGTTGCCTCACCGGACTGTATTGAGCAATATAGCTTTCGGGCTTGAATTGCAGGGAGTGCCTAAAGAAGAGCGCGAAAAGAAAGCATATGAAAGCATAGCCGTTGTAGGATTGAAAGGATATGAGAACCAGCGTGTGGACGAACTCTCCGGAGGTATGCAGCAGCGCGTCGGACTGGCACGTGCTTTGGCGAACGACCCGGAAGTCCTGTTGATGGACGAGGCTTTTTCTGCCCTTGACCCGCTTATCCGCGAACAGATGCAGGACGAGTTGCTGGACTTGCAGGAGAAGATGAAACGTACCATTGTCTTTATCACACATGATCTGGACGAGGCCATCAAATTAGGCGACCGTATTGCCATTATGAAGGATGGCGAAGTCGTACAGGTCGGGACGCCCGAAGAGATATTGACCGATCCGGCGAACGACTATGTCACCCGTTTTACCGAGAGTGTGGATCGTGGGCGTGTCTTCCATCATGCTGACTCAACCGATCGTTGTCCGTATCCGCAAAGATGGTCCGGAGGCCATAATCCGCAAGATGAGGGAAAAACGTTTGTATGCGTTGCCCGTGATCGGAACGGACGAGCAGTTCCTTGGTGAAATACGGTTGAAAGATGTGCTGCGGTTGCGTAAGGAAGGGGTGCGGGATATCAGTTCGATTGTTATGAAAGAGGTCCCTTCCGTATTGGAGAGTATGACAGTCGAAGATATGTTGCCCCTCTTGCCGAAAGTCCAGCAGGCTTTGCCGGTGGTCGATGAGAATAACCGTTTGAAAGGTGTCGTATCGACTTCAGCCATCATTATCGAGATGACCGGAAAAGATCAGAAAGAAATAGAAGAAATCATTCAAAACGCAATAGATTTATGATAAATATCGGAAAATATATAGAAATGGCCATTAATTGGCTGACAGAAAACTTTGCTGGCCTTTTTGATGTAATCAACCACATCGTAGGCGGCTTTATCGACGGCTTCCAGGGAATACTGATGTGGGTCCCGTTCTACCTGATGATTGCGGGAATAGCAGCTTTGGCTTGGTGGAAAGCCGGAAAGGGAACCGCTGTCCTGACCTTGCTCGGTTTACTTTTGATTTTGGGGATGGGGTTTTGGGTACAGACCATGCAGACTGTGGCGCTTGTCTTGTCGTCGACGATCATCGCCTTGCTGTTCGGTGTCCCGCTAGGAATCTGGACCGGGCGAAACGATAAGGCGGCTAAGGTGATCCGTCCGGTTTTGGATCTGATGCAGACGATGCCCGCTTTTGTCTATTTGATTCCGGCTGTTCTGTTTTTCGGACTGGGACCTGTTCCGGGTGCTTTTGCCACCGTGATATTTGCCATGCCTCCGGTTGTCCGTCTTACCGGCTTGGGAATCCGTCAGGTTCCGGAAGATATTGTAGAGGCGACCCGTTCGTTCGGGGCCACTTCGGGACAACTTCTTTTTAAAGTACAGCTCCCGTTGGCTTTACCTACCATTATGGCAGGAGTGAACCAGACAATCATGATGGCTCTCTCTATGGTTGTGATTGCGGCCATGATCTCGGCTGGCGGATTAGGTGAGATCGTATTGAAAGGAATCACACAAATGAAAATCGGACTTGGTTTTGAAGGCGGCATAGCCGTCGTGATTCTAGCGATCGTTTTGGATCGTATTACACAGGGCTTTGTGCGTAGAAAGTAAAACAGATAAAAAGAAAAGTATTTATGAGAAGATTGATTATCATTATAAATTTATCCCTTATTGTAGCCTTCATGATGATGTTCGCTGATTGCAGCGATTCCTCGAAAGACAGGAAACAGGTTTCGATCGGTTATGTAAACTGGTCGGAAGGCATAGCCATGAGCTATCTGGCGAAAGTCATGCTTGAGAGCAAGGGGTATGATGTGATGCTGCGAAATGCGGATATTGCACCGGTCTTTGTCTCGATGGCGGCCGGTAAAGTCGATGTTTTTATGGATGCATGGCTTCCAGCTACACATGCCGATTATATAAGGAAATATGGCGATAACTTGGAAGCTTAAGGAGTAGCCTATAAAAATGCCAGGATGGGGCTGGTAGTCCCTTCGTATGTCACGATCCGTTCCATAGAAGAATTGAATGAGTATAAAGAGAAGTTCCGCAACGAGATCATCGGTATCGATGTCGGGGCCGGCTTGATGAATGAGACTGAGCGTGTCATCCGGGAATATCCGGTCGAGCTGACGTTAAAACCTTCGAGCGGTGCGACAATGGTCGCATTTCTTCAGAAATCGATTGAGAACAAAGAGTGGATCGTGGTAACCGGCTGGACTCCCCACTGGATGTTCTCCCGCTACGACCTTAAATTTCTAGATGACCCGCAAAAACAGTACGGCGATGCCGAACAGATTCAGATTATGGCAACCAAAGGCTTTTCTGACAAAGATCCGTATGCAGCCGCTTTTTTCCGGAACTTTTCTCTCGATAATGACCAATTGAGCGAATTGATGGATTTGGTGGAGGCTTATCCGATGCGCGAGGAAGAAGGAGCTAAAATTTGGTTATCGGAACATCCGGAAGTGAATGAATTTTTTCCTACATTCGCAGAAAAGTAGAAAAATTGAATTATGAAGGATATCCGGAAAGTTATAGGTTTATTGTTGTGTATGACAATCTGTTGTTATATGACGGGCAAGGAAAAGAAAAATCTGAATATAGTATTTATCGGAAACAGCATAACGCAAGGCGCTTTGTTGGAAAATCCGAGACATGAGGCTCCCCCTGTGAAGGCCGCTTTGTATCTGCGCAGGCAGCCGTCTGTCGGAACTGTCCGCTATTCCAACCAGGGGGTAAGTGGAAGTACGACTTTTGATTTTCTGCCTCAAACCGATTTGCTATTCCCGAAGGTGGTCCGGGTCGCCGACCAGTTCAAAGATGAAACTTGGGCGACTTTGATCTTTTCTATTATGCTTGGGACGAACGACAGCGCTATTACAGGACCGAACGGAGCTCCGGCCTCGCCTGCCAAGTATTATGAAAATATGAAAACGATTATCGATAAGTTGCTGGCACTCTATCCGGAATGCAAGATCGTATTACACCGGCCGGTATGGTACAGCCCGAATACATACAACGGAGCCAAATACCTGGAAGAGGGATTGAATCGTCTGCAAAGTTATTATCCTGAATTACAGGCGTTGGTTCTCGATTATTCCAAACATTTTCCTGGACAGGTCTTTATGGGAGATACGGATGGTTTCGATTATTTCAAGACGCATTATAAAAACGAACTCTTCCCCGAAAAGGGAAATGCAGGAACTTTCTATCTACATCCTAACCGGAAAGGGGCTTCTGCTTTGGGAGAGCTGTGGGGGAAAGCGATACTTGGGGCAATTGACAATTAATAAGAATGTGTCAACTAATTGTCAATTGTCCATTATCAATTGTCCATTGTTTTTATCTTTTGCCCAATCTGTGGTCAAGGATACCAACATGGCATTCGCCATAGTTCTTCAACTGTTCTACGATTTCTTTAGCTGTAGATTCTTCTTCAACCTGCTCGCGAACGAACCCAAAGAGGAAGTCTCTTGATGCATGGTCTTTATCTTCTTCTGCGATATCGACCATTTTGTCGATCAGTTCGGAAACGTAGCATTCGTGTTTGTAAACATGTTCGAATAATTCTGTGACGCTGCCCCATGCAGTAGGAACGACATTGATCTGCCCGATTGTGATATCACCACCGCGGTCGATAGTGAAGTCGATCATTTTGTGGGCATGCCCCATTTCTTCTTCTGCTTGCTTTTTCATCCAGTGGGCGAAACCGTTTAATCCCAGTTTCTGGAAGTGCACGGACATGGACAGATACAAGTTGGATGACCACATTTCTGCATTAACCTGTGCGTTAAATGCTTCGGATAATTTCTTGCTTAAAATCATAATTTTATTTCCTTTCTTTCAATTAGATTTATAATACGATACAATGTTTATATTGGCAAAGATATAGATAAAAAGATAATGGTTTGCTTTAACCGGATAATATTTTTCCAATAAAACAAACCATTATAGCCTTTAGTTTATATGAGACAACAGATTATTTGATTTCGATAATCTTTTCAGCTTTCTTGGCTGCTTCCTCGCTCATTTTCGGGATGATGATGTTCAACACGCCATTCTCGACTTTTGCTTCGATCTTTTCTTTCTCTGCGTTTTCGGGAAGAACCATTGTCTGCTGGAATTTGCTATAGGAGAATTCGCGTCTCAGATAGCGTCCTTCTTTTTTGTCTTCATTCTTTTCTTCTTTTTTCTCCATCGATACGACCAGATTGTCGTTCTCGTCGATGCGGATGTTGAAATCGTCTTTTGTCATACCAGGAGCAGCAACTTCTACCCGATAGTCCTTTTCCGATTCAATCACGTTGATGGCGGGAGCTGTAGAGTTCGCTTTAATCATCCAGTCGTTGTCAAATAAATCATTGAATACATACGGTAACCAATTTTGACTTCTTCTCATCGGTGTCATAATACAGTCCTCCAATTATTTAGTTAAACATTTATATTCTTTTCCGCTCTCGTTTCTTCTAACCCGAAAGCACTATATCAACTTCAAAAGACATGCCAGAACAATATGTCCGGCGTTAATATGAATAAAGGATGATAAACGAAGTTGAAAATCCTTTCCGGAGGCCATGATTTTAGGTAAACAGGCTTACTCGTATGGATATATGTGTTTGAAAATGGGATTGTTAATGGAGAGTGTCTGGAGGAAAATTTGGCAGAAAAGGAACCATTTTGGCATGTAAATAGTGGCAGAAAAGCAATAACGCTTACCTTTATGGCCTAATTATAAATATTGAAGGTATGAAAAAGAAAATAGAGGCTCTTCTCAAACGTTTACAGATAGCAGTGCAGCACAATCCGGCAGAGGTAGTTCTGTCTGTTTTATTTTGCTGTTTCGGTTGCGCGCTGTATGAGACATCTTGGGCAAGACTGGCTGTTGTCGTTTATTACTTCCCGGTCTTATTCCTGATTACCTGTACATTGAATTCGATGACGGAAGGATCGCGCTGGCGTTTTGCCTATTATCTGTCTGTGTTGTTCTTTATTCCGTTTTTCTGGAAGGAGAAAGATTTCTGGTCTGTTTTCTATTGGGTGACGCTCGTAGTAGTGCAACTGCTGTATCTGGTGTGCGACTGGAGACGGGATAACGATAGGTTTGTCAGGAAAGGGCTTTGTTACCTTCGGGCGATGCTTTCTGCCGGATTGCTGGCCGGGATTGCCTGGCTGCTTTCTATCTCCATCTATTATTCGATCCAGTATATTTTTGAGATATGGCAATATGGGGAACGGCGGTTTATGGCCTATTCGTCCAGTATCGCATTTGCAGGGATATTGCCGTTGTTGTTCCTTTTGTTTAACCGGGAGAAAGAGGAGGAGGAAGGCGTGAACAAACTGTTTGATGTATTGCTGAATTACGTCCTTTCGCCGGCCTTGCTGATATATGCGGTTATCTTGTATCTCTATTTTGTCAAAGTGGCCGTTTTGTGGTCCTTGCCCAAAGGTGCGGTTGCTTATATTGTCGTTAGTTTTATTTCGGCTACATTCATTCTGAAAAGTTGCCAGCCGTTCCTGGAGAGAAGATATTATGATTGGTTTTACCGCTATTCCGGTTGGGCTGTACTTCCGGCGTTGGTCATGTATTGGGTGGGAACTTTCTACCGGATCAACCAGTACGGATATACGGAAGCGCGGGTGTATCTGGTGGTGGTAGGCGCTATCCTGACGGGGACTGTCCTGCTGTTCTTTTTCCGACGGACCGCACATTATTTGTATGCGGTTGTGCTTGCCGTCGTTTTGTTGTCCTTTGTCACGTATATACCGTGCATAACAGCGAGGGACATAGAACGGATCTCGCAGGAAAAGCGCGACAATTATCCGATTCCGGCAAATCCGGGCAATTATTATGAATATGTAACCATTATCGATTATTCACCTTTGGATATTACGGGATATGAAACGCTCCAGGCTGTCGGCCGCTATGACGAAGGCCCGATAAACAGCATGATACAGATGGACACCTTCTATTTATGCGATAAAAACTCACTAATTCTTTTTGAAGCAGAAAGAGATTCTTTGCTTTTCCGCCAGATGGAGAAGGTTGGGTTGGCTCCGTCCGATTCGATCCCGGATGATTTATATCCGGATATTCTCCGGCTGGATCTGGATTCGGCTCTGTATGTGTTCGGCGAAATTTCTGTCTACCGCAGTTCGCCGGATTCGGCTTATACGGTCTCTTATATGGGAGGAGGGTATTATCTGAAAAAAAGAGTATCTTTGCCGACTCGTAATAAATAGCAAGCATGAAAAAGAATAATCAGAAAACTTTGTTTTCCGCTCCCGGAGGGAAGTCTTATCTTGTCCCGTTTATATTGATCACCAGCCTGTTCTTGTTGTGGGGTTTTGCTCATGGTCTGTTGGACGTATTGAATAAGCATTTTCAAGGTGTCTTTACGATGACGAAGGCAGAGAGCGGCCTTGTGCAGTTCTCCACTTATATCGCTTATTTCCTGATGGCGCTCCCTGCCGGTATGTTCATGAAGCGGTTCGGGTATAAGAAAGGGATTATTTTAGGGTTATGCCTGTTTGCTGTTGGTGCGTTCGCTTTTATTCCGGCGGCTTATCTGCATTCGGCATCTCCATTCCTGATCGCCCTTTTTGTGATTGCCTGTGGGCTTTGTATTCTGGAAACGGCAGCCAACCCTTATTCCACGATTTTAGGGCCGGAGGAATCGGGGGCGCAACGCCTGAATTTGTCTCAATCGTTTAACGGGTTAGGTTGGATATTAGGCCCGCTGGTCGGTGGCATGCTGATATTCGGTGGCGAGGAGAGCGATCCGTTTACGCTGACGAAACCATATATCCTGGTTGGCTCGGTTGTTTTACTGGTAGCCATTCTTTTCATCTTTACCAAACTACCCGAAGTACAGGTGGAAGAAGATACGGATGCGGAAGAAAAAGAATATGTACCCGCATCCGGTACTGCCTCCATGTGGAGACATCCGCAGTTTGTCCGGGCTATTATTGCACAGTTTTGCTATTGTGCTGCTCAGACGGGAATTTTCAGTTTCTTCATTAATTATGTGACAGAGCACATCAGTATATCCGCACGTGAGGCAGCCCTCTGGTTGTCATTTGTCGGCATGGGACTTTTTATGGCCGGCAGAATGGGAGGAAGCTGGCTGATGGGATTCATCCGTGCCGAACGTTTATTGACGTATATGGCGGGGG
>ENA-OPNP01000721-OPNP01000721.1-human-gut-metagenome-genome-assembly--contig:-NODE-721-length-11707-cov-1.839770_pt1 | contig 11707 bp, 7 predicted proteins | sample MGYA00241539_ERZ501775 | MGnify/ENA primary metagenome ERZ501775 (study PRJEB25962, sample SAMEA2042651) | human gut metagenome | biome: human gut; feature: human-associated habitat; material: faeces... | reverse complement strand
TTGTCGATGTTCGAATATATAAATGGGCAGGAATATTAACAAGAAGCAGAGAACACTGATGAGGAGCAGATAACGGTTGTAGAGATACTCTCCCTCCTGGGGAGGAGCACTTAACAGGCATCTTAAGCAATCGCAGTCCATATCCTGACTGTCGTGCTGGCAAAGCAAAAAGCAGAAAGTAATGAGAACGATACCTAATAACAGGCAGATGATTAGTAGATTTCTGCGATAATGTGTGTGTCTTTTGTCGGGTTTTGATAAAGAAGAAACCATGTTTTGTTCTGATAGTTATCAATGTAAAATGAAAGAAATAAAGGGCAGACAATGCCTGAATAGGATTGTCCTGCCCGATACTATTGATTATTGGTAGGAAATATACTTTTAATGGTTATTCCGGAACATAAATAATCTCACCGTTATCCAGTTCGTAGGCTATCCCTACTTTTCTTCCTCTTTTCCCTGAATCCTCCTCTTTCTGACCGGAAGGCTTGTAAGTGTTGATTTTCTTTCCTTCCTTGGAGATGATTTCCATATTTTTATGAGGATGTGTGCCGAAGCCCTTTCCCGGAGCCACACGGTCGTCGTTCAGTACACGCAAGGCGCCGAAATTCATCCGGCGGGGATTGTAATACTCGTCAAAACTGAAGGTGTGGTGGCTGTCAAGCCAATCATATAGGGAATGACCTCTGCTATCTGATTTGTCTATAACTTTTTTCATAATTTATTCCTTTTCCTAAAATGGTTTATATACTAGTAACGCTTTGGAAAGTTATAAAGTTTTAAAACCGATGTCTAATAATTTGTAAATGAGTGGGAACTATGCTTTGACCTCATTTTCCAGTGGCTTATGGTTCATAAAATCTTTGATGTTCTGTAACGTTGTCGAAGCAATGTTTTCCAGTGCCTCGCGTGTGAAAAAGGCCTGGTGCGAAGTGACGATGACATTATTGAAGGACAGTAGCCGCGCCAGGGTATCGTCATCGATGATTTTGTCCGATTGGTCTTCATAGAAATATTCGCTTTCCTCTTCGTACACATCCAGGCCGGCAGAGCCGATTTTCTTGTTTTTCAGTCCTTCAATCAGGGCGTTGGTATGGATGAGTTGTCCACGTCCGGTATTGATAATCATTACTCCGTCCTTCATTTTACTGATGGAATAGTCGTTGATGAGATATTTGGTCTGCTCAGTCAGCGGGCAGTGCAGGGAGATGATATCCGAATTGTGATAAAGCTCATCCAGGCTGGTATATACCACTTGGTGTTCACGGGCAAAATTATAGTCGGGATAGAGGTCGTAGGCAAGGATATTCATGCCGAATCCGCGCAGGATACATATCAGTTTTTTGGCAATTTTTCCCGTACCGATGATGCCTGCTGTCTTTCCGTACATGTCGAAGCCCAGAAGTCCGTGCAGCGAGAAGTTTCCGTCCCGTGTCCGCCAGGTGGCGCGTGGAATTTTACGGTTGAGGGATAACATTAGGGCAACGGTATACTCTGCCACGGCATAAGGGGAATAGGCAGGGACGTGCACTACGGTAATGCCACAGTCGGTAGCTGCTTTCAAATCTACATTGTTGTAGCCGGCGCAGCGCAACGCCAATAATTTCACACCATTGTCCGCCATCAGACGAATAACTTCGGCATCGGCCGTGTCGTTCACGAAGATACAGACTGCATCTACGCCTTGGGTTAAAATAACATTGTGCTTGTTGAGATGCCCTTTATAGTAGCGGAGCTCAAAACTATATTCCTTGTTCTTTTCATTGAAAGATGCTTCATCATAAGGTTTGCTGCCAAAAAATGCAATAGTGTATGCCATGGGATTTGTTGTTTTTTAAATGTTATATAATAATAGGGAGATAACAAGTGGAAAGTTGATATGGTTCAGTGGCCGGAAGGATCCATAAAATGATAATTATTTCCATTTGTTTCATTAGAAACTATTTGGTATTTCAATGAAAGTATTATATTAGGATAACTTTATGCACAAAACTATTTTTTATGTGCAATATTATTGTACCTTTGCGCCCGAAAACAATTAAAAAAGATTTAGATGAGAAAAATTTCGTTGATTAGCATTGTGATGTTAATCGTTTCAATTCCAACTTTTGCGGGTGGTATCCTGACAAATACAAATCAGCATGTATCTTTTCTTAGAATGTTAGCACGTGGTGCTTCCATTGATATTGACGGTGTCTATTCTAATCCGGCCGGTTTGGCCTTCTTGCCGGAAGATGGTCTCTATTTGTCTTTGAATGGACAAAGTGCTTATCAGACTCGTAACATAAAGGCGACATTTCCCTTGTTTATTGAAGATGGGAATACACGTTATTATAAAGGAAAAGCTTCTGCTCCTTTCATTCCTAGTTTTCAAGGTGCATATAAAAAAGGAGACTGGACTATTTCCGGTAGCTTTGCTGTTGTAGGTGGTGGTGGTAAGGCATCGTTTGATGATGGTTTGGGTATGTTCGATTCAATGGTGATGGGACAAGTCCATACTATTTCGGGTGGTCAAATCACTCCCAATATGTATTCTATCAATAGTGCAATGGATGGAAGCCAGTTTATTTATGGTGTGCAATTGGGGTTGTCGTATCAAGTTAATGATTGGTTAGGTGTGTTTGCCGGTGGACGTATGAATTATTTTACCGGTGGGTATGAAGGATTTCTGACTGCAACCGCACACAGTAATATTCCTACTTATGGTGGTATGGAATTGGTTGGTATCGATTTAGACTGCGACCAGACCGGCTGGGGATTGACCCCTATTTTGGGAGCTGATGTGAAGTTGGGCAAATGGAATATTGGGTTGAAGTACGAGTTTATGACCAGTCTTAATCTCGAAAATAAAACCAAAAAAGCTGAAGTACGTGCGATGGGAACTGCTATGGGAGATGAAGGGAATCCTTTGGCTGACTATAAGGATGGTGTGAATACTCCGAGTGATATCCCTGCATTATTGACTGCAGCTGTTGGTTATGAATTCCTTCCTACGCTTCGTGCAACGCTGGAATATCACCATTTTTTTGATAAAGCGGCAGGGATGGCCAATGATAAGCAGAAAGCGTTGAAGCATGGCACACATGAAATTTTGATTGGTACAGAATGGGATATAGCTAAACAGCTGACCATCAGTGGTGGTTATCAGCGTACAGATTATGGCTTGGCTGATGATTTTCAGAGTGATATAAGTTTTTCATGTGACTCTTATTCACTGGGGTTTGGTGCTGCCATCAAAATGACAAAGCATTTGACTATGAATATAGCCTATTTTTGGACAAACTATGATGATTATACAAAGAAGATAAGTGAAACCACCAAGAATGTTTATAGCCGTACTAATAAAGTGTTTGGTCTTGGTGTTGACTATAAGTTCTGATTTCACAATCCTACCTTTATATATTAAGAAGCCGTCTCAAATGTCGATTTGAGGCGGCTTCTCTTTTTATATTGGATTAGAAAGAATACTGTACAAGCAGGTTCATACGGTTGGCATGGTTGGTGGAATTGTCGAAGTTGGTGCGCCAGCCACGCAGATATTCAGCGCCTACCTGCATGTTCGGGGTTACGTTCCAGAATACGTTGGCTACGAAATACTGTCCGTAGCGATAGGTACTTGGCAGGTCGTTGGGATAACCGTCTTCAGAATAAAGGCGGGACATGCTGTAAGTGCTTGAGAGGAATATCTTCGGAGATATGTTATATTGCAGACCTGCATACCAGCCCAGCATGGGCAATGCCTGCATTTTGCCTTCCTTTTCGGGATTGGGGACAATATCGACGTTCAGATTGCTGATGTCGTTCAGGTATTGCCCGATACCTTTACCATAGTTGACTTGCCCGAATGCCTGCCATTTTTTACCGAGATTGAAGGTCGTTGAGGCTTGTATACCGTATCCGGTGACACTGGATGCCTTATCCCTTTCTACATTGGTATATGTCATGCTGCGGATGATACCTCCTACACGCAGATGACTGCTGCTGTTCCAGCTGTATTGTGCCGAAGCCGTGAAGTCCGGCATGCGTTGCTGGGCAATCTCGAATTGGCTGCTTGTTGTGCCGTCAACGGCAGGCGCCTCGATGGAAGCTTGGAAACGAAAGTCTTTCAGCCCTTTATAAGTATATGACAATTGTGTGGCGCGGTAGAATGTGGCACCGTTGGGACCTTGAAAGTCAATGGTGGAAGGTAGGGCGCCTAAGTCCATGAAACCGCCATAATTGTATCCTATTGTTATATTGCGGAATGAAAGATAGGCATTGCGCAGTTGGAATGTCTTGTCTCCACCACGGAAATTTCCAGCAGTATAGACTGTGAAGTCACCCAATAGCCGGGTGTGTCCGACCAATTTCAGAAAGATAGTAGCCGTACTGGCATCCATCTGAAATTGATTTTTGATTTTACTACTGCTTGGAATGTTGGCAGGAACAAAGTCGATGTCATCCACAATACCTCCAAAATCATACTCGCCGGTGGCACGGACATACCCTCCGATACCCAGGGCGAATTTGCCTTGTTTGTCCATCAATAAGAAGCGGGGAGCTTTCGGGTCATGGATGTAAGGCAATTGTGACTCATTCATGATGCGGATAATCTCGTCGCCCGCTTTGTCGATGGTAACTATGACAATGCCGTTTGGAGCTTCGTCATCGATAATCTCTTTTTTTTGTGCATGGATAGTGGACAAGGGAAGTCCGGTTACGCACAACAGAAACATTGCTTTTAAGATTGTTTTCATTTAAGTTAGGTTTTGATGAATGTGCTTTCAACAACTTAAATGAAAAAAGGTTTTGTAGTCTTGGAGGAAGAAAGGAGGTTATTCCGTCAGTATTCTTGCCTTGAATGAAGATCGTATGCAAAATTACCCTTACCCTAATTTCCGGAATAACCTCCTGAGGATGTGTGTTAAGTTACTTATTTTTTCATGACGGCATTCCATAGCGCTTTGCGTAGGGTTCCCATGGTGTCGTCACCTTCATAATCCCAGAACATCATGCCTTTCATGCCGTTTTTTAATATCCATTCACCTTTGGCGGCAATACTGCGGGGATTGTCGTAGCCACAGTAGAAACTGCCGTTTTTGGTGACATAGGGGACATTGCCTTCGGCATCCCAATTATCGATGACATAGCCGTCGTCTTTGCTCAAGTTGAGAATATCCCGATAATTGATACTGCCGCCGGAATTGAAATCTGCCCTTCCATAGAATGGAATCCCCAATACTAATTTGTTGGCAGCTACACCTGCATTCAGGTATTCGTCTACGGAACGCTGGCAGTCCCAGTAATTACTAGGCTTGTTCAATGCTGATTGATGCTGGGGGGCACCAACCAGATCATAGGCCATGATATTGACGAAATCTACATACGGGTCTACAGCCTTTACATCAATATATTTGTAGCCTTCGCCTTGGGGACGCTTGTCCATGCAATAACCTGCATAGGTCAATAGGGTGGACTGCCCCAACTCTGCACGCAAGTCTTTCATCAATAGGGTGAAGTTCTCCACATCTACCAACTCGTCATAGGCATTGCTGCTGAAAGTCATACCGGGAAATTCCCAGTCAATGTCAATACCGTCTATGCCCTCACTCAGAACAAAGGCTCTGCAGTCTTGTGCGAATTGCTTGCGCATTTCCGGACTCTTCGCCAGGGCGGAGAAGCCTCCGTCCTGGGAATTGTCAGAATTGGAAACGCTATTGGTAAAAGAGAGTAATATCTTCACATGTGGATACTGGCTCTTTATTTTCTTTACCTTATCAAAACGGGATTTATCACCTTGCAGGCCAAACTTTTCATAAATTCCGTTTTTAACATATAATTCTGCAAAAGCGTAGTTTATGTGGGTCAGGTATTTGGCATCGGGTATGGATGTGCCATAATAAGTGACGTAGCCCAATGCAACCCGGCCTGCAACCTGCTCGGCCATTTCGGTCTCGTTGTCTTCATTTCCCGGAGCTGGCAGTCCGGGAATGTAGTCGTCATTGCGACATGCGGCTACTAGAAAGACAGTAGCTATTATAAATAGCAGTTTCTTTTTCATAGAGAGTGCATATTATTCAGAATCGGTTCCTGCTTCAGTCTTGAAGTAAGCATACCAGCCGCTGTCGTCCCAATCCACACCACCGCTATACTTGCCGGGATGATAGATTGTGATATAGTTCTCATCCAGTGTCAGCAGCCAGAATTTGTTGCTGCCTACGCTTTGTCCGTTGTCGTCATAATTCCCTCCGATGGTGGGGATGCTCGTTATCAGTTCACCCAGTACTCCGTCTTCCGGTTTTTCGTGTGTGAAGGAGAAAGTACCTTCTGCCTTTAGGTTTCCGCTGGCATCATAGGTTTTCATCTTGTTTCCGTCGAATTCGAATACCATGGACTGGTCTCCGGCTTCGGCGGCAGTGACATTGGCCCACCAGGCAAAATTTGATTCGGGAGTATAGCCTGCACTGGTATATTTCCAGCCTCCATGAGCCCCCATATTGCAGACGGAACCCCAGCTGACTTCACGGAACTTCCAGGTTTTCTTGGCAGATTTGTCACTCTTGTCGGTTGCACCGGTGAAGTAAGTGGACCAATCGTCGAATACATTGGTCACAGTCACTACAACCGGCTCTGTCTTGATAATTTGATTGGCGGAAATACCCATATAGTAGATGGAATAGTCTGCATTGGATTCCATGATGACCGTAGCGTTGTCCGTGACCAGTGTCTTACTTTGTTTACTTCCTTCGTCCCCCCATTCTATGTGCCATGAACCGCCAATGTCCGGGCGGGAGTTTTTCAAGGCGATATACTGGTCGCCTTCCACTACTCCGTCTTGGTTGGGGAAGGGTTGGGTAATGGATATGGCAGCTTGTAATGCCTCTTTGGTAATGGGCGTACCGGCATCAGTCACATATTTGTCTCGCAAGTCTTCGTCTTCGATAGGATCGCATGCAGTAACGATGAAGGCTGAAGCAAGCATTGCTATCAATATTTTTGTTGCTTTCATATTGTCTTTATTTATAGGTTAATACTCCTTACATATTGTTCCAATCCGAGAACTGGGCAGATGCATCCCAGCCTGGATTCTGCTCAAGGACTCCATTGGAGATGTCGATTTCGTCTTGCGGAATGGGCCAGTAGCCTTGGGTTGCCTGTAAGCGTTTCTTATAGTCGAATTTTACCATCGGTACCACCGTAGCGGCATTTATTATATTGAACCCGGTCTGTTTGTTGAGTATGTCACCGGCTTCTTCGAGTGAAGGACCCGACCAGCGAAGGATGTCCCACCAGCGGATGGACTCGAATGCAAGTTCCCAGCGGCGTTCCTGCTTGATGGCTTCCAGAGAGTAGGCAACCGGAGCCAAGTGGGAGCGGGCACGTACCTTGTTCAGACCCGTAGCGTCTTGCTTCAGCTCGGACTGCATGAGCAGGACGTCGGCAAAACGGATATGAATCAAGTCGGCAATTTGGAGTAGCTGTTGGGATGTCTGCGAAGATATTCCGGGGAACATCTGTTTGCCGAAAGGTTCGATTTTGCCTTCATTGTAGGAGTTGATATTGATGTATTTTTTCTGGAAATAGCCGGTTTGTTCATAGTAACGATAGGATACGGTATATTCCGGTTCACCCTCGTCCATGGTGCAGTCCATCAGTACGTTGCCGGTAATATTCGGGTCGAGTGCTTTGTACGACCATATGGAACCGGTCAGACGGGGATCCTCCTTGTAACCGTCCGTATAGGTCTGCTTGGCGGCCCAGTCTTTCCATTCGTTGACCATGGCCGGAGATACTGGGCCAGCTCCCCAACCGGTGCCGAAGGGGTAGCTGTCTTTGTTGGAATAGTTGTCGGCAGACGGTGAATAGAATTGGGCGCAAGTGTTGGAGAACCAAGTATAGGTCCAGTCGGATTTCAGGTTATGCTTGTTGGCGAACAAAGTTTCGTCGGAACTGTTTCCTTCCCATTTCAAGTTATGGTTGATGACGTATTGGTAACGGAACCCTTCGGTATTGTCTTCGGTAGCATCGTTGGTATAGGCCCAAATGTTGCGTTGGTCGGACACCAGTTTATGACCGGAGTTGTTTACACAGTCATCTATCCAAGAGATGACCTCCTCTTTGGTAGTTCCGTTGGGAAGCTCGGTTTTTTCGTAGCGTCCGGTATAGAAAAGGAATACACGTGCCATCATGGCTTCGGCGGCATATTTTGTAGCGTGTCCGGTCATGTCTGAGCCTTTCGGATAAATCTTTGCGGGCATCATTTCGATAGCATTTTTCAAGTCTGCTGCAATCTGGGCGTAGATTTCGTCTACGGATGCACGCGGCAGGTTGGTGCTTTCCAGTGTGGTGCGTAAAGGAACTCCGCCAAAAACTTGTGCCAGTTCATAATAAGCCATGGCACGCAGGAAGTAGGACTCACCGAAAAGCCGGTTGCGTTCGCTCTCGCTGGACCATGATTTCACGTTCTCCATTGTGTTGATGGCATTGTTGGCACGGTTGATAAGGGTGTAGCAACGGTCCCAGATGCCGGCAAATGTATTCAGATTGCCACTGTACATAAGGAAGTTGGTGGCACAGTTGTTGGAGTAGGAGAGGTTGCCTCCCAGACAGTCGTCACCTGCCAACTGGGCAATGTAATACTGGGAAGAGGTTTCAGGACTTTCAAACAACAGATGGGCGTATATGGCCGTCACCATCTCTTGGGCATCCTTTTCTGTCTCCGGGAAGTTGGCGGTTGTCTTTTCGGTCAGAAGTTCCGAATCGAGGAAGTTTTCGCATCCTGAAAGAAGAATCAGTATTGCTGATGCTATGAATAATATCTTTTTCATAATTTCTTCGGTTAATTAGAATTTTACATTTAAGCCTATCATATAGGTACGTGCACTGGGGTAGTAGCCCAGGTCGATGCCTGATGCCCAACCATAATCGTCGCCGCCGTAACCGATTTCCGGGTCCATACCGGAATAGCCGGTGAAGGTAAAGAGGTTCTGTGCGGTCAGATACAGACGCAGCTGTTGTACCGGTAACTTTTTGAATGCTTTCTTGAAGTCGAACCCCACAGTGATGTTCTTTATCTTGAGATAGTCTCCATCTTCGATATAAATGTCTGATACTCTGTTCCAGTTGGAGCTGGAAGCGCTGGACAGTCTCGGGAACTTGTCGGACGTACCTTCGCCGTGCCAGCGTTGGAATATCTCTGCTGTATAGTTATTCAAGGGTGAGGAGGAGAAGTCACGATAACACTTCAGAATCTGCTGGCCGAATGCGCCGTAAGTAGTGATTGAGAAGTCAATGGCCTTCCAGCTGGCATTCAGGGAAAGTCCCATTGTCAGGTCGGGATTCGGGTTACCTATCATAGTACGGTCATTGGCATCGAGCGTACCGCTATTGTCGGTGTCTGCCCAGATTACGTCACCCGGCTGTGTCTTGTCGCCATTCAGTTTCGGACCTTTGTAGTTGTCTATCTGTTCCTGGTTCTGGAATATGCCGTTACTCTTGTAGCCGTAGAAGTAGCCGATGGGTTTGCCTACTTCAGCACGGAAGCACTCTTCGGCTCCTTCCCACAGAACGCTGCCGCTACCGTGGATGATTCCGTCTTTGTTGGCAATCTTGGTCACTTCATTCTTGTTGTGAGCAAGGGTCAGGTTGGCTCCATATTGGAAATCCTTTCCGATGTTGTCGTTCCAGTGGAGTCCTACTTCAATACCCGTGTTTTTTACATTACCGCCATTGACGGACACTGCATTGGCACCGAAGGAAGAGAGTACCGGAGCCGTAACCAGCCAGTCTCTGGTATTTTTGTTATACCAGTCGAATTCAAAGCCCAGGCGGTTGTTCAAGAAGCGTGCATCGATACCGAAATTCAATTGCTCCTGTGTTTCCCAGGTAAGGTCCGGGTTGGTCAGTCGGTAGGCGTATGAACCGGTACTGATGAGGTCCATGGAGTCGCCGAACGTATAACCGCCATATCCGTTGTTGGAAGTTATCAGTGAAAGATATTGGAAAGTAGATACATTACAGTTACCGTTTTGCCCCCAGGAAGCACGCAGCTTTAAGAAGTCCAGCCATTTGATTCCTGACATGAAGGACTCGTTGCTGATAACCCATCCGGCGGATACTGAAGGGAAGTATCCCCAGCGGTGTCCGCGGGCAAAAGTGGAGGAACCGTCCGCACGCATGATGACAGAAGCCATGTATTTCTCTTGATAGTTGTAGTTGACACGTCCGAAGAAGGAGGCGATGGAACCTTCCCCGTTAGGCTTGCCAGTCAAGGAGGACACACTGTTGGCGGTCAATGGAACATTGGACAAATAAGCGTGCTTGAAATCATAGAAGTTTGAGCCTATGGCTGAACCGCTCATTTCTTCTCCCATACCCCATTTTTCCATACTCTGACCTACCAGGATGTCGATGTTGTGGTCATCGATATTGAAGATGTAGTTGGCTGTATTGTCCCATGACCAACGGTTATACATGGACATGGATTGGGTTACCTTGTCTTCTGCGTTGTTGAGTGACGCACTCAGATAATCGAATCTCGGCAAATAGGAACGATAACTGGAGGCTCCCATGATGTAGCCGAACTGGCTCTTGATACGCAGGTTCTTGATGGGTTGCAGTTCTGCATAGAAGCTGCTCTGCATGTAATGGGACTTGCTTAGGTTCTGGTTCATATAGTAGTCCAGATAAGCTATCGGGTTTTTATTGGCTCCGTTGGAGATATCCCATTTGTAGTTGTCCTTTTCCTGGTCTGCGTAGAGGTAGTAGTCTCCATCTGAATTGTAAGGGTGCATCAACGGGCTCATGATGAGCATATTGTGCACTCCGTTCCAATAAATGCCGCCGGTTCCGAATGAACCTTGCGTTTGCGAATATTTGTAGTTGATGGTTTCGCCCACTTTCAGGAAGTCAAGATTGCCTTTTTTCATGACTACGTGGTCCGAGTTGACGCGGAAGTTGTAGCGGTTCATTTCAGGAAATTCGCCGGGAACTCCCATGGTGGCTTCTTGGTTGGTGTATGAAATACCTATGGCATATCTGGAACGGTCTGTTCCTCCGGTGATGTTGACTGCGTGGTTCTGTACCAATGCATCTTCATTCAGCACTTCCTTCAGCCAGTTTGTCCCTTTCCATGTTCCGTTCTGTATGGCCTGCAAATCCCTTTCCGGAATATAGGTCGCCCAGTTGTACGGACTCAATCCGTCCATTACACGGCCTTCATCCTGCATCATCATGTACTCTTGGGCATTGAGGATAGTAGGGATTTTGTAGAGGTTCTGCACGCCGACATAGCCGTCGTAACTGACTTCGGCAACACCGGTTTTACCTCGTTTGGTGGTAATCAGGATAACGCCGTTGGCAGCACGCGCACCATAGATGGCGGCGGAAGCGGCATCCTTCAAGACGTCCAAAGATTCAATGTCACTCGGGTTCAGCCCGTCGATGCTACCGTTGGCAACTCCATCTACCACATAAAGCGGGGAGAAGGTTCCGGTAGTACCGATACCGCGGATATTCACCTTAAAGCCCGAACCCAGGAAGCCGTTGTTTTGCGTGATGTTGACACCCGGTGACTGGCTCTGCAAAGCGCCCAGGGCATCCACAGTGTTCAGCTTGGCTATGTCTTCCCCTTTCACTTGTACAGTGGCTCCAATAACAGTTTCATTACTGCCTTTCTCTCTCACTGTACCCGAAATGCTCTTTGTGTTTTGAGCAAATCCACCTGCAG
>ENA-OPNP01000716-OPNP01000716.1-human-gut-metagenome-genome-assembly--contig:-NODE-716-length-11725-cov-1.181148_pt1 | contig 11725 bp, 10 predicted proteins | sample MGYA00241539_ERZ501775 | MGnify/ENA primary metagenome ERZ501775 (study PRJEB25962, sample SAMEA2042651) | human gut metagenome | biome: human gut; feature: human-associated habitat; material: faeces... | reverse complement strand
CCAGCCACAGCAGGATACCTGCATTTAAATGGGTCACCGTTAAATCCTATGCTCATATTTCCTCCAATTAATTATAATCTATATAGAGTATGTTTGTGAACTACTCAGCTATTGAATAACCCAGCAGTTCACTATTATCATATTCTATATCTCCTGATCTCCGTACAGATTTCTGTAATACTGGTATTTTCCGAGTATATAGTTACTTCTTGATTCATTTGAAATCTGACTTCCTGAGCAATTCTGTATTTCCTGCCCATCAACCATATTATTAGTAGTTGTGCATTCAATAAATCTGTCTATGAACTCCTGCTAAAGCGCATGTGTCCCCTCAGTCCCCGGCTTACGTACCTTACGTTGTGGCAGAAGTTTAAATAAATGTTTTTAATCTTGCGCTTATTATGTTATGATTAAAGTAAATGAAATATTATTGAAATTCAGTAAAACAGGCAGGTGAATTATGATTAAAATAGCATTCTTTGATGTGGATGGCACCCTGCTTCGGCTGGGACATAAAGAATTATCAGCAAACACTGCTGCTGCACTTAGGCAGCTCCACCAAAATGGCATCATCCTTTGTATGGCTACCGGAAGATGCTACACAGGTGTGCCTCATTTTGATGGAATTGATTTTGATGTCCTGCTCACCTTTAACGGCTCATTCGTCACCAAAGGCAATGATATCATCTTCAAAAATCCTATTAATGAGCACGACAAATATCAGATAATTTCCAATCTAAAGCAGATGAACCGCGCCATTGCAATCAGCAACGAGCATATGATTGTCACAAACGGTACCGACCCTGATTTAGAGCAGTACTTTGCCTTCGGCAGTGAAAAGCTTAAAATTGCTGACAATTTTGACGACATAAGCAAAACTGATATCTATCAGATTATGTGCTCCTGCAAAAAAGATGAGCACTCACAGATTCTATCTGGCGCGCCCCACTCACAGATAACTGCATGGTGGGATAAGGCCGCTGATATTATACCGCTTAACAGTGGCAAAGGCAATGCTGTTGCTGCAGTGCTTAGGCATTATGGCTTCTCAAAGGATGAAGCAATTGCTTTCGGTGATGGACATAACGATATTGAAATGCTTGAGGCTGTAGGCATGGGTGTTGCCATGGGCAATGCAAAGGACGAAGTCAAGGCTAAGGCTGATTTTGTGTGCCAATCAGTTGAGAATGACGGAATATATCATTACTGTGTTGAAAACAAACTGATTTTTTAGAGAAATATACTTATGAACATAGACAACAATTTACGACAACTACTCGAAAACGAAACAAAAATACATCTCGCGGAAATCCGCTTTCTCTACCAGAAGCTCGACAGACAGCTTGGGCTTAATGGTGCAAGGGTTCCTATCACATTTGGCTTTGATACGGACAGGCTCGGTGCATACACTCCGGGCTTTGGGCAGGATGAAGAAGAATTTCATTTTTCGCTGCTTTTCATCGGCTACTGTGTGACAAAGCCCTTGTCAAAGGATGACAGGATGGATTTATATAAGCACGAATATGCCCACTATATGCAATATAATATGGATATACCGGACAAGTACAACTGGCAGCCCGGCATCCACGGAAGTGCGTGGAAATATTGCTGCTCACTTATCGGAGCAGCTCCCACTCCTTACTACAAAGCCGGTGAAGGACTTATTAAGCACGATTATGATAAGGTTCTCAAAAAGAAAATTACTGACAAGAGTATTCCTATCCGCGACACTTATTCACGCGAGCAGGAATACCGCAAAAAGAAAAACAGTACTGTAAAATTTAATATCAATGACGATGTCAATCATCCAAAGTTCGGCAAGGGCACCATTGAACATATCGAGCAGCTCGAAGGCTCAGTTCGGCTACATGTCAGATTCGGTGAAGATCTTAAGAAAATTGATCAGAAATGGCTGCTTCAGGCAAACTTGAAGAAAGCAGGTGCATCAAGACACATATAGCGTTATGCTATCCTACATTACATTATTTCAAGTTCGTGAAAAATCCTTACTATCTCATTCCAGGAAGCTATGTTTTCTTTTAAATATAATTCCCCCTTTTCTACTATTTTATAATATTTTCTCTGTGGTCCCAATGATTTTTCACTGTAATATACTTCCGTCAACCCTCCTTTATTCAGTCTTCTTAGAATGGCATAAATAGTGCTTTCATCTGTATCCGGGAAAAGTCCCTGCAATATTTTAATTATATCGTATCCATATCTGTCTTCTTGTTTTAAAAGCTGTAAAATACATATATTTAAGATTCCTCTTTTTAGCTGTGAATCCATTATGATTTCCTCTCAAATTTTAATTTTAACAATAATATTGCCCCCAAAATCAATGTCTGAATATATAATAAACTACTATATGCTATTATTTTTTCAAGCCCAAGCGTTCTTTCTATATAAAACATATGTAACTGATTTATAAAATACATTAAGCAGGTAATAATACCAAGTATATGAAATATCGTTATAAAACCCAATTCCCTGTTTATTATATATTTCTTTAAGATGATGTAAATAATAATACAACTCAGAATAATTATAGCTATTGTAACTAATACCACATAATAACTCCCTAAGCCTGCCTCATTCTTTTTCATTACCAGAAATACTTCTATTAATAAAATAAAAAAGAATAATCCGATTAATAACAGATGGTTTTTAAATTGCATACCACATGTTAATTTTGATTTTTTAAGAATAAACAAACCTGCAACAAATACTAGAACATTAGCTATCAAAGCAACCGGATAAAAATTCCAGCCGTTTTTATCAAAGTATCTTAACAAACTGATGCATAGCACATAATATATAACCAGCGTGGCAATTGTCTGTAATAAAACACTACTCTTCAATGGAAACGTATGCTCTTTTCCTTCTTTTGAATCTTTGTATAAATTTCTCGCGATATCAAACGGTTTTCCTAAGCCGGAACATATTTCGTGCTCGCTTTTTTCAGCCATTTCTTCATTTTCGAACCATTCTTCATAGTCTTTAATTATACTATCACAGTCATCATCCCCAAAATAAAATGATAAGCTAATATAAAGTTTCTCCAAAAATTTCTTTTTTGAATTTTGCTTTTGCATTATAACACCCTCTCTACTGATTAACACTCTACTGTTTATTAGTCACTAGTTAAGTATAATATATTTCATATCTTGCATTTTGTCAATACAAAAATCATGGGACTACAATATATCGCAGTCCCATGATTCTAACTATATCTTATATTTTTGTTTGTAACTATTTAAGTCTTAAGTCACATTGAGAACAAGAAAATCTACAGCTCAATTGCAATCGTATATGACTTCTCAAATTTCTCACCCTGTGCCAGCGAATTACCATACTCCCTGTCCTTTAATTCTCCAGCAAAGCCTGCTCTGTCACATCGGCCATACCACGGCTCAATACAGATAAACGGTGCTCCCATTCCTGCCGGTGACCACAGACCAAATAAAGGCGCATCAAATGACACCGTAAGGTATGGCTTCTTATCCGGTGTACACAGGCTCACCTTTGAAGCCTGTCTGTTTTCTATTATGAGCGCATCCTTATCAAACATATGCTCATCTATCTGACAGTATCCATCCTCATCCACCTTAAGCAGATTGTCATCCTTTTCTAAAAGTCCTCCGTCACAGATAAGTCCGTAGGTGATTGCTTTGTCTGTGTCAAGCTTCAGATAATAGTCTGACTGCTTTCCCTGCTCTGCGACCGGACACATAAATGCCGGATGACCACCTATTGAGAAAAGTAAATCCTTTTTCGCAGGATTAGTCACCCTCCAGGTCACTTTTATCTCACTGCCTGAGAGCTTATAGCCGATTTCGAGCACAAACTCAAACGGATATTTTGCAAGAGTCTCATCATTTGATTTAAGTGAAAACCATGCCTCATCCTTTGTCTGTGACACAAGCTCAAACTCCATATCCCTTGCAAAGCCGTGCTGTCCCATCGGATAATCTGTCCCATCAACGGTAAACTTCTTGTCCTTTAAGCTGCCGACAAACGGGAAAAGCACCGGTGCGCTTCTCTTCCAGTATTTCTCATCGGCATCCCACAGATACTGTGTACCTGTTTCCTTGCCGGTGATGCTTTTAAGCTCTGCTCCGAAGCTGTTTATCGTGAGCTCAAGTGATTCATTTTCCAGTTTAATCTCCATCACATATCTCCTTTTATATTTTTTGTAACTATTCAGAACCACCTTGAGAACAAGAAAACCTGTTGCTTACATGCAAGCATGACACATCATCTTTTTGGTTCTCAGTGGTTCTGAATAGTCTGTTTTTAATTACATCACAAGCAGTCCAATAACTCTTACAATAAATGCTGCCACCCATGCAATCGCACACTGCAAAAGCACCACGCTGACTGCCCACTTTGCACCCAGCTCTCTCTTTATGGATGCTATTGCTGCCACGCAAGGGCTGTAGAGCAGCGAGAACACCAGAAGAGATGCGGCTGAAAGTGTTGTGAGTGCTGTCGTAACAGTTCCGCCAAACAGTATCTCAAGTGTTGATACCACGCTCTCCTTTGCCATGAGTCCGCTGATAAGTGATGTGCATATACGCCAGTCTCCGAGTCCCAGAGGCTTAAAGACAGGCACGATAACACTTGAAATAGCGGCAAGCATGCTGTCCTTTGAGTCTGTTACCATGTTAAAGTGTATGTCAAAGCTCTGTAAGAACCATATCAGCATTGTGGCAATAAGTATTACCGTAAATGCCTTCTGCAAAAAGTCCTTTGCCTTTTCCCAGAGCAGCTGGCACACATTCTTGGCACCCGGCATCCTGTAGTTTGGCAGTTCCATGACAAACGGCACTGCGTCACCCCTGAACAGAGTCTTTCTGTAGATAAATGCGAAAAGTATTCCTACAATTATGCCAAGGAAGTACAGACCTCCCATGACAAGTCCGCCATGCTTCGGGAAAAATGCACTAACAAAGAATGCATAAATTGGCAATTTTGCCGAACAGCTCATAAACGGTGTGAGGAGTATAGTCATTCTACGGTCTCTCTCACTTGGCAGTGTACGTGTCGCCATGACAGCCGGCACCGTACAGCCGAAGCCTATGAGCATTGGTACTATGCTTCGTCCGGAAAGTCCTATCTTACGAAGGAGCTTGTCCATGAAGAATGCAACCCTCGCTATGTATCCGCTGTCCTCCATGAGGGATAAGAAAAAGAACAGTGTCACGATAATCGGCAAAAAGCTTAATACGCTTCCGACACCCTGAAAGATGCCGTCTATTACCAGTCCGTGCAGCACCTCATTCACCCCTGCCGCTGTGAGTGCCTTATCCGTAAGCGCGGTCAGTGCTCCTATGCCCTGCTCCAAAAGCCACTGAAGGCCTGCTCCGATTACGTTGAATGTGAGATAAAATACAGCAAGCATTATCACTATAAAGCACGGTATTGCCGTGTATTTGCCTGTAAGAACACGGTCGATGCGCTCACTTCTGATACGCTCCCTGCTCTCCTTCGGCTTTACCACAGTGCTCTCGCATATTTTCTCAATAAATGTAAAGCGCATATCCGCAATTGCAGCGCTTCTGTCAAGGCCTCGCTCCTTCTCCATCTGGACAATCAGATGCTCTATTGCCTCTTTCTCATTCTCATCAAGATGAAGCTGCTCTAATATAAGTGCATCCCCCTCGATAATTTTGGTAGCAGCAAAGCGAATCGGAACTCCGGCGAGCTTTGCATGATCCTCAATCAGGTGGCTGACCGCGTGTATACATCTGTGCACGGCACCGCCAAAATCATTCTCATCACAGAAATCCTGTCTGCCCGGGCGCTCCTGATACTTTGCAATGTGTATCGCATGGCGCACCAGCTCATCAACACCCTGATTCTTCGCGGCTGAAATCGGTACAACAGGCACTCCTAACAGTCCCTCGATTTTATTTACATCGATTGAGCCTGAGTTTGCCGTCACCTCATCCATCATATTTAGAGCGATAACCATCGGTATATCCATCTCAAGAAGCTGCATGGTCAGATACAGGTTTCTCTCGATATTTGTCGCATCTACGATATTTATTATGGCCTTTGGCTTGTTATCGAGCACAAAGTTTCTCGACACAATCTCCTCATTCGTATATGGGCTCATTGAGTAAATGCCCGGTAAATCTGTGATTGATGTATCCGGATGTTCTTTAATAGAGCCATCCTTTCTGTCCACCGTCACTCCCGGGAAATTGCCCACATGCTGGTTTGAGCCTGTAAGCTGGTTGAAAAGTGTTGTCTTGCCGCAGTTTTGGTTTCCCACAAGTGCGTATGTGAGCTTCTCACCATCCGGAAGGGGATTGCCACTGCCCTTCACATGGTATTTACCCTCCTCGCCAAGTCCGGGATGGGCTGTGTTGCTTATCTTTTTAGGACCCTCATGCTTTCTTGAACGGCTGTCAATTAATTCTACCTCAATCTGTGCCGCATCATCAAGCCTCAATGTGAGCTCATAGCCGTGCACCTGAAGCTCCATCGGGTCTCCCATCGGTGCAAATTTGATTACTGTCACTTCGGCCTTTGGGATTACTCCCATATCCAGGAAATGCTGACGCAGTGCGCCCTCACCGCCTACTGTAAGTATTCTGGCACTCTGTCCTATGCCAAGTTCTTTTAGTGTCATTTTATCGCTTCCTAGTGTATTTATTGATAATTTTTCTCAACTTATCACAAATATCTTACCACAAAGCGTGTGCCACTGCATTCATTTTTTTCATTTAATACATCTTTTTTACAATCCTCCACAAGGATATATCCATTGTCATGACGCACAATTGCTTCCGCGAGCGAAAGTCCTATGCCGATGCTGTCTGCCGGCTGTCCGCTGCCGCTGTAAAAACGCGTAAAAATATGCTTTTTGTCCTCATCACTTATGGTCTCTCCATCGTTTTGCACTGTTATCTCTGCATACATCTCATACCTGTAAAAGCCTATCTTTACCTCACTCTCTGCGTGCTCTACTGCATTTTTTACTATGTTTGTAATGGCCTCACACTGCCAGTATGCATCAGCATGTATACAGGCATCCTTATCAGAGCCTTCATCTATGGACAGCCTTATGTCTCTCAAATCGCAAAGTGCCATAACATTATCAGCTGCCTCAGACACAATTTCAGACAGCAGCGTATCCTTCTCATCAAACTCCACAACATCCGCTTCAAGCCTTGAAAGCTTTAAGATAGCCTGCACCATATGCGATATATTATCCACATCACGCTTTGCCCTGCGCATTATCCTGCTTCTGTTTTCAGGTGCCATATCAGGATTTCCTTCCAGATTTTCCAGATTTATCGAAAGTGATGTGAGCGGTGTCTTAAGCTGATGCGATATGTCAGAAAGCGCATCCTTTAGCAAAAGCTTGTCTGCCTTTGCATTTTCCGCAGACTCCCTCAAATAGATTGCTGTCTTGTAAAGCTCTCCCTTTAGTATAGAAATCTCTCCCTCTGTGCTATCTGCCATAACAAGTCTGTAGTCTCCCTGATTTATGCGACGCAGATAATCCGCAGCCTGTCTGACCTGTCTTTTAAAGCTAAATCTTATAAGCACAATGTAAAGGCAAAAGCCCCCTGCAAAAAGCACAACAAGAAATATGTCTAGCCAAAGCGCTCCTTTAAGCGCTTTTTCATTTGACAAAACCGCAGAATCCTTTTCCATATCAATGCCGTATTTTTTTAAGAGCGTCTCTGCGCTTTTTAAATTTGTATAATCACTATCGAAGCTGCTGTCATTTAGAATCGCGGCTACACTGCCATCTGATACATCGGGATATTTTTCATGAATAAGCGCACATAGCTTAGCCACTGTGACGTTATAGTTTTTTGTATACGCCCTGTACTGAAAAAAGACGGTAAAAGCCATAACCGTCACACATATACATGTATATATTATTGCAAAATACACAAAATGTTTTCTGTTCTCTAAATTATATTTCTTCTTTCTCATGCTTTCCCCCGGGAACTGTCTCTGTCAGTCGATACTGTTTAAAGAGCTTCATCTGAATCAACACGATACCCGATTCCCTTCACAGTCTTTATCACATCCTCACCAAGCTTTGCCCTGATGCGCTTCATATAGACAGTCACGGTATGGGCATATACATCGTTGCCTGTCGCCTCCCAGATGCAGTCAAGCACGGCATTTCTGGACACAGCCTTGTCGTGATTGGTAAAAAGCAGATCAAGTATGCGGTTTTCAAGACTTGAAAGAGCAATCAACTGTCCATCCCTTCTTGCTTCCTTTTTGTCCAAATCATAGCTTATGCTTCCTGCATGTATGACAGATGAACTGTCATCACTTTTCCTACGTAAAAATACGCGGTTTACCCTCGCCACAAGCTCTCTTACTGAAAAAGGCTTTGTGATGTAATCCTCCGCTCCAAGCTCAAGGCCCTTTACTATATCATTTTCCTCATCCCTTGCGGTAAGAAAAATCACCGGTGTTTTTTCTTTTTCCAGCCGTTCGCTGTAAAAATCAAAGCCGTTCCCATCCGGAAGCGACACATCAAGCAGCACAAGGCCGGGGTGCTCACTCAAAAGCACCCCAGCCTCCTTTAAATTGCCTGCTGTCAAAAGCTCATATTCAGGTTCTGTAAAGGTATCACACAGTCCCTCTGTTATTCCTTTGTTGTCCTCTATGAGAAGTATTTTTTTCATATCAGCTCCCGCATTTCCTACAGATTTTCATTCTTGATCGTCTCAATAATGTTATTGTGTCTAAGCTTCGTCATTGATAGTTTCATGATAGCATAAATCAGCATTATTACAACCAATATACACAATATAATTGCTTTATACGGCGGCTCATAAATGATTGCATCATCCATCCTGTTCATCATAACACATAAGAGATAGCTTATTAAAATACCAAGCGGTACACCTATTACAAGTGCCTTTACAGATATAAATACACTCTCGAGCCTGACCATTCCCACAAACTGCTTATCTGTCATTCCAATGCTTCTTAATGTGGCAAACTCGCGGCTTCTAAGCTCCATTCCGGTACTTAAGGTATTGATGATATTTGTGATTCCTATTAAGGCAATGACCACAATAAGTCCGTATGCAAATACTCCAAGCAGTGTAAAGAGTGACTTTTCATCGCGCATCTCCTTATCCAGATTGCTGACATAAAAACTAATCTGCGAATACTCAGGATTTTCCTCCGTCTCCTTTTCGAATGTATCCTGATATTCATCTGCATTTTCTGCAACCACATATGCCGAATATGACGCATATCCCGGTTTAATCTCATTACCGTTCTTACCGTCACCCCATAGGCTTTCAAAGCCTTTTTGGTTCATAAACAAAAGCGTGGTATTGCCGTAGCCCTTATAACCTGTTGGTACCTTGTCTGTGACACCTGCAATAGTTACATCCACAGTCTTTCTGACTCCGTTATTTATTGTTTCCTCGTCAACGTATCCGCTGTTATCCTCTGTGCCGCTTTCAGTATCACCTTCCACTGCATTATTATCATCTGTGCTGCTTTCAGTATCGCCTTCTGCTGCATTGTCATCAGAAGAAGCATCATCATACACATTATAACCACACTCGATTGTATCTCCTGCTTTATATTTGTACAGCTCCATCTCTTTTTTGACGTATTTTGAGCTATTCTCATTATACACATCAAATGTGCCTTTATTCACAAGAATTGCTCCTGCAGCTGCATTTTTTATGCCTGCGTCAGACGCATACTTATCATACGATTTATCATCCAAAACCGTGATTAAAAACATTTGCGAGACATCCTCACTGTCATCATAAAGCTGCCCGCAATACTCTCCATATTCCTTTGTGTACTCCGGCTTACTGACATCGAAATCATAGCCTGCTCCAACCAGATAATCCTCAGCGCCTTCAATGCCACTCAAAAGCTTAGAGAACTTTTCAATATCAATGTCTTTTTTACATGACATATTTATTCCAATATTGTAATCTGCTGATGCATATGACATCCCAACCACGCTAAAGGCCATAGACATAAAGTATGATATCACAATAAAGGTTACTGAGCAGATGACAATAGATGTCACTGTGGTTCTGTACTTTTTATTGTTCCTCTTTATATTCTTATATGATATAACGCCTCCAATGCCCCAGATTCTGCCTATAATCGCCGGTGTCTTAAGCTTTGCTGACTTTATTTTAATCTCCTTTGTGTTTCTTATTGCTTCAAGCGGTGTGACCTTTGCAGCCCTTCTTGCACTGCCTGTTGCTGAGAAATAAATGGTTGCTATACTCAGTATCACAGCAAGAATAAGTGCAGGCAGGGAAGTATGAAAGCTCAAAGCAAAGTTAAGCCAGCCTGCTGACAGCGCATTTACTACCTTGACAAGTATAAGCGATGCCAAAATACCACTCATGGTACCTACAGGAATACCAACCACTCCAAGCATTGCTGCCTCTGTCTTAACACTGCTTTTTATCTGGCGTCTCGTAGCACCCACGCTTGCAAGCATGCCATACTGCCTGATTTTTTCAGTGATTGATATGTTGAAGCTGTTTTTGATACAATACACTGATGTCAGTATGATTATCAAAGCCACAACAGTGGCCACTGTAAACAGTGCTTTAAATGTGCCGTCAATCGGGAAAACACACTCATAGCTTATAAGGAAGCCATTTATATATATATCATATTTTGCATTTTCCATCTCTTTAAGAAACCTATCACTCTCCTCAGCAGACATTTCAACAGATGAATTATTCGCTTTCGCAAACAGCTTTTCATCCACACCAATTATATCAGCAGTCACAGCATCCTTGTTTCTTAAAGCCTTTTGAGTGTATCTGCTGTACACTGTGAGTGTAGTATCAGCTTCGCTTGCCTCACTCTTTGTGCCGTTATCAATTGCTGCCAGTTCATCAGAGTATGTGACAAATGTATATCCGGCGGCACTATAGTCCTCCATTCCATAGCCCGGTCTTTCCATGATGCCTACCACCTTGTAGTGCTTTGTCACATTATCGGTAAGTGTCTCTGCCTCATGCTCATATGCGCAGTTTTCCGATATGACACTTTCGGTGTTTGAATCATATCGCTTTCCGACATCAAGTGTTATCTCATCTCCCACCTTTATGTCGATTCGTCCGTTTGTCTTTAAGTGCCTTGGAATGACTATCTCATCCTCATTTTTTGCCATGCGCCCCTCTATCAGTTTAAAGCAGCCTCTCTCAAAGCCGGCCTCATCTGTTGCCATGACATATGCATACGGCTTATCCTCATTCTTGCAGCCGTCTAGCTTTGCAAAGCCCATTCCCATTGTCTCAAATGTGCTTTCAATATTTCTGTTGTTTTTAAACTCCGAAAGCTCAGACATTTTCACATTCGAAAATTTCACATGAAAGTCGCCGCCCTTTTGCTTCTGGTATTCAATCATACTGTACTGAAAGATTGACACAAGTGTGACAAGCGCCGACAAAAGCGCTGTTGCAAGAATTATTCCGACTATCGTGACAATAGTTCTTTTCCTGTTGAGCTTTAAGTTTTTTAATGTGAGTGTCTTCATCAAATTCATCTGATTTTACCATCCTCTATCATTATTGTGCGGTCAGCCGCCTTTGCAAGCTCCATATTGTGTGTAATCATAATGATTGTCTGGTTGAGCTCACGGTTTGAGGTCTTTAAGAGATGCATAATCTCGTTGCTGGCTTTGGTATCCAGGTTTCCGGTCGGCTCATCGGCAAGTATCACTCCTGTCTGTTTT
>ENA-OPNP01000703-OPNP01000703.1-human-gut-metagenome-genome-assembly--contig:-NODE-703-length-11879-cov-1.415003_pt1 | contig 11879 bp, 7 predicted proteins | sample MGYA00241539_ERZ501775 | MGnify/ENA primary metagenome ERZ501775 (study PRJEB25962, sample SAMEA2042651) | human gut metagenome | biome: human gut; feature: human-associated habitat; material: faeces... | reverse complement strand
TACAGTTTACTGAATTATTTGTCAGTCCGTTAACATTTGATATGTGTTTTGCCACATTAAAAGCATAAGACTTTGTGGAAGTGACAAATGCAATAATCAGAATAAAAAATAATTGTGCGTATAAGATGTTTCTCATGTAAATGAATGTTATTTATACGGTTAGGATAATAGCAAATATAAGGAATTTATTTTATTCCGCGCATATTTTCATCGGTAACGGAGGATTTATACAATTGTGGAATAGTCAATCCGAATTACAAACGATAATCTACGATTTCACCGTCAACAATCAATTTACCATGTTTCTTTGTCTTTTTAGCGGAAGCAGGAATACAAACAATAGTTACGGCATTGTCCGGGTTCAGGATAATGCTTGTTTCGCCGGTACAATTCTTCTTTATGTATTTTTTGGATACCAGATCGTACAAGTCCGTAGGTTCCGTAAAGTGTTGATTCAAGGTTACCTCTTTGGCTTCAAAATAAGGATTGAATAAAAGGTAAGTAGGATATTTTCTTGTGGAATAAAAGTCTGTGGCATTACAATCCAGTTGAAGAATACATTCCACATTAGTAGTATCTACAATAGAGGCTAGCATACCCACCCAGGCAGAGCCATACAAGCAAATATCTGTAGCTGAAGACATGGTTTTTACTTGATCCCCAATAGCATAGGGACCCTCATCGGACAATAATCCCTGGAACGGTTCAAAGTGATTGCCATGATACAAATCCTTCCTCAATCCTTCATAGCAAATAACGTGTTGAGGATCACCTTCCCAGATAGAACTCGACTGACGGTTGCGGGTGCTGCTCTGCATAAAATAAGCGGCAGGCGTTTGCCAGGTTCAGCATCCACTTGCCTATTGTGGAAGCATAAGCCGGGTTGTATTTTACAATTGGGACAAGTGCGGCAGCTTGTGAAAAGGTGTTCATGGCAAAAGCATATTGTTCATCCTTTTTTTGTCCTACCAATCCGTGTACGTCGTATTTGTTCCAACGCTCACACATCACTCCCCATCCGTCACGGTCTGAATTATTACCGTCGAAGCACCAGTTTAACATTTTCAGCTCATCATAGGCAGTTCCAAGTTCCGCATTCATGCGCACTGCCAGATAAGCCCCATAGGGCATCATTATCTCGTAGAAAGTTCCTTCTTTTTCGGGACGGTTTTGCAAGAATGCCATGCATTGACGTGTAGCATTCAGATACTTTTTATCTCCGTATTTAATCCAGGAGATGTATTGCAACCAAGCAAGTCCTGCGGCTGCATCCGGTTCACGCCATACTTTATTATGGTACCCTTTACGGTTCTTAAAGTTGAAGGCGGTGAAGTTGAAGTCCGGATATTCTCTACCTTCACTTAAGTCCTGGATAGCAGCATACCAATTGTCGATAGTGATCTTCATCGGCTCCTGCATCTCTGTTTTTTGAGGATATAAATCTACCAGCATCGAATAAGCCATTGCCGGCCATATCTCATACCAGAAACTTTCTCCGGCTTTCCTGTCGAGTCCGTTCAATATAAGATTGGTTCCATTCTTCTTGTTGAAGAATTGTCGTATCATTGATACATAATCTTTTCCGTCATCATTGCTTTTGTCTACTCCTATCAGACTTGCACTAATGAGTGAACCCATAGTGGGAAGAGATTCATAAGAATTTCCTCCTAACCGTCTTTTATCTACGTAGCTTGGAAGTCCGAAAGTACGGAATGGAAAGTTTATTTGCGAATCGTCCCACCAGATAAGAGGTAAGTTCTGTCCTTTGGCGTTGAAATCGTAAAATAGTCTGTCCTGTTTCGTGGCTATATCTTTCCAGTTTTTCATTTTATAGGGGAAAGGTATATTGGGCATATACTGTACTAAGCGGATCTCTTTTTGTTCTATCGGCTTTTGTGCCGGCAGGTTGTTGAGAAAGAAAAAACCTGCTACGAGAAATAATAATGTCTTTTTCATGGTCAGTTGGTTGTTAAAAAAGGGCGGATTATAAAATCCGCCCCCTCATTTTATTCATATTAAAAACCCGGATTTTGGGAAAGAATATTGTTGCTCTTATCCCTTTCACCTTGCGGTATCGGAAACAGATAATCTCTGTCGTCTCTAAAATTGGCACCTTTCGATGTATTATATTTGGTTGCATAAGCACGCATAACGGTTCCGAAACGTTTTTGTCTCATCAGGTCATCCCGTCTCCATCCTTCCATTGCTAATTCACAACGACGTTCCTTCCAGATGATTTCTTTCAGACGCTCTTGGTCGGTTTCTGTTATGTCGGGCAGTGTATTAGTTGTTGTAGCAGGGATATACGCCTGTTGATCTCTTCTCGGATCTATCGGATTAGTTTTGCGGGCTCTTTCTCTTACATCATTCAGGTAAGGAAGTGCAAGCCCTGGTTTTCCGTTTTCGTTTAATACTTCGGCATACATCAAGAGAACATCGGAATAACGGATCAAACGAATGTTGTAACTAATCATCCAGACGTCGAAACCTGTTTTTTCTACTGCTGGCACAGTCATCTTGTAATCATGATAACCGCTTGGAGATTCAGCATTGTCCTGCGCTTCAGTATCACCTTTATATCTATCACCAGTTTGTGTGAATACATAAGTAATACGTGGGTCATCTGCGTCAAAGGCATCATGGAGATCTTGGGTTGGTACGTGAAATCCATATCCTTGATAACCGGAGATGCGTCTGCTTGTGAAGAAGTGAGGGACATTGGTACCTGTGGCTATGTTTTTGTCATATACTTTGTTGGCAATCTCAAATACTGATTCCGAACTGTTTTCATATTCAGTGCGCCAGTTCATGCCGTAATCACTCAACAATGTATAGTCTTTGTCCACTTCAATAATATCATGAAGTACCGTTTCGGCAGAGGTAAAATCACCTTTGAACATGTATGTTTTAGCAAGCATTGTTTTTGCAAAACCGCGTGTCACACGATAAGCATCATCTTCAGAGTAATCTCCTTTTGCAGGAAGTGCGGAAGCATCAGTTAAATCACTCACAATACATTCATATACCTTCTCTAATGGGGAACGGGGTATTTGCAGTATTTCAGCGGGTTGCATCGGCGTAGTGATTAGAGGCACTTCTCCGAATGTAGTGACCAGACAATAGTACCCGAATGCTCTCAATGCTTTTGCCTCGTTTGCATAACGTTTCAATAGTTCTTCGTTTCCTATTGCATCAGGAGCATAATAAATCACATCGTTACAGCGATTGATTAATCTGTACAGAATCTCCCAACGACGTCCTACTTCACCATTGGTTGTGTAGATCGTAAAGTCGGACAAGTCGCGTACTTCGGCACGGTCACCGTCATTTCCTCCTCCTTTTAGAGCATCATCCGTACTGCAATCACCTACAAAATAATGATTTAATGCATATTCATTCCAAGTTGTACGTAATTGGAGATAAGCTCCTGTCAAGGCTTGTTCAATATCGCTTTCCTTCTGATAATAATTATCGCTTGTGGTTTTACCATAACTTGGTTCGTCGAGAGAGCAGCTATACAACCCCACTCCGGCAAGAGCCCAGCATATTATAAATAATATTTTTCTCATAATGTAATGTCTTTTTAGCTAGATTTAAAATTGCAAATTAACTCCAAAAGTGAATGTACGTGAAGACGGATAACGTGTAGTATCCACTCCCATATCCAATGGGTTATTGATACCCAGTTCCGGATCAAGTCCGGAATAACCGGTTAAAGTAAATATATTCTGACCGCTCACATAGAATCTACAACTTGAAAACAGTTTGCTCTTCTGGCAAATGTGACTCGGCAGTGTATAACCTATTTGCATATTCTGCAAACGCAGGTAAGAACCATTCTCCACATAGAAAGAAGAACCTCTCATATTGTTGTTAGAGTCAGAGTTGGTTATGCGTGGATATACAGCATCCAAATCCCCGTCTTTTGTCCATGCTTTTGTGTAAGCATCCGCCAACGCATTCTGGCGTCCTGCTGAAGCAAGGCTTCCTTTAGCAACGTTCCAGATGTCATTTCCAATAGTTCCTTGGAATGCCATGCTTACATCAAAGTTCTTATAACTAAATCCTAAGTTGAAACCATAAATGAGGTCCGGATTAGGATCACCGATAAAAGTACGGTCATCATCATCGTTCAATTCGCCTGATTCTCCTAATTTGGCAAACTTGAAATCACCCGGTTGTGCATTAGGCTGAATCTTGGTACCATTCTTATCCACATAATTGTCTATCTCTTCCTGATTCTGGAATATTCCTATTTGTTTGTACCCCCAGAAACGTCCGATAGGACCTCCTACATACGTACGGCTGGTATTTCCACTCAAATATTCCGATGTAAGTTTGGTTACCTCTGTCTTATAAGTAGACATGTTCAGCCCTACATTGTAATTAAAGTCTTTTCCTATCTGGTTACGGTAGTTGACTACTATTTCAAAACCGGTATTCTTCAAGTCTCCCGCATTAAAGAAGGGGCTGTTAGGGAAGGCGCCAAAAGAAGGAATAGGCATATTCAGCAACATGTCACTTGTTTTCTTTACATAAAAGTCCATGCTTACATCAAGGCTGTTTTTAAAGAAAGACATATCTAAACCGACATTGGTTTGCTGGCTGGTTTCCCATTTAATATCTGCATTTCCCACATAAGTCGGGACGTAACCTTGTGAGTACCCGTTTCCAAAGTACCATTGATTTTCATTATTGGTACCAATTAACGTAAGAGGTGCGTCTCTGTCGATTCGTTGGTTGCCATTCTGTCCCCAACCTACACGCAGTTTTAAATTGGAAATTGTATTTTCAATGTTCAGGTTCTTAAAGAATTCTTCATTGCTCACTCTCCAACCTAATGAAACTGATGGGAAATAGCCCCAACGGTTACGTTTGGCAAATCTTGAAGAACCGTCGGCACGGAAATTGACCGTAGCAAGGTATCTGTCATCATATACATAGTTGATACGTCCCAGGTACGATAACATAGAAGATGTTTCTTTACCTCCCGAGGTGTTATCTCCAGCTGTTTGTGCATCAAGTATCTGATAGATTTCATCGTTACCTAAAGCCTTTCTCTTAAATGCATTAATGCCTTCGCTGCTGTTCTTCTCATAAGTCATGGCAACCATTGCATCCAGTTTATGTCTGCCTATTGTCGTGTTGTAGTTAAGGCGTTGTTCCACCTGATAATTAGAAGTAACAGCACTATTATTATTCAATTGAGTTTCTTTATTATATTTACTTTCCTGATTCGCTAAGTTATCTTCCGAAAAAGTAGACGAATAGACAGGACGGAAGTCTTTGAAAGTATCATGGTATCTTTCGAAGCTATATTGTACCCGATAGCTCAATCCTTTATACAATTTAATGTGGGCAAACACATTGCCAAATACATTGAATATGTCATTGTATCTATTAGGAAGTTCGAGCATGGCTACCGGATTAGGGTCGTAAGACCATTCGGTAGGCGCATATTTGTTATATTCGTAATTTTCAGAAGACGGATCTACCAACGGGCTGATAACAGGGGTAAAAGGATCAGCTTTTTGAATGAAATCGAATGAAGGAATTGCTCCTGCGTCACGTTTTCTTATCTTTGCCAGATTGACATTGGCGCCAACAGTGATAAATTTGTTGATATCATATTCAAGATTCGCTTTAAGTGAAAGTCTCTTGAATTCAGTAGTGATGATTGCACCCTGATCGTCTACATATCCTAAACTTAAAGAAGATCTCGAATTATCTGTCCCCTTACGGATGCTTAGATTATAGTTCTGGTTAAAAGCTGTACGGGTTACTTCATTCCACCAGTTGGTATTATAACCTTTCTGATACTGATTGGTAAACTTATCCTTCATTGAGTTTTGAAAGCTTGCATCATTTTCATACGCTTTCATGATGAAGTTGTAGTATTGGTCGCTGTTCATCATGTTCAATGCTTTATAACTGTTTTTTACACCTACATAAGCATCTAATGTTACAGTCGTTTCACCTTTCACCCCTCCCTTGGTAGTAATGAGGATTACTCCATTAGAACCTCTCGAACCATAGATAGCGCAGGCTGAAGCATCTTTTAATACTTCCATACGTTCAATATCAGATGGATTCAGGCTGCTGATGTTATCCATGAACTGTCCATCAACTACGTACAATGGATTGTTGTCATTGACGGTCCCTAAACCTCTCACGCGGATCACTGCATCCGATCCCGGCTGGCCGGAACTGGCGGCAACAAATACGCCGGCTGCCTTACCTGTAAGTAGTTCGGATGCATTGGACACTGCATAGTTCTTAATATCCTTACTACTTATAGAAGCCAGAGCACCGGTAAGGTCACTCTTTCTTTGAGTACCGTAACCAATAACTACAACCTCATCCAATTTATTATCGGACACTAGATTTACATTGTACGTTCCGCTATTTGTTACGTTTACAATTTCAGTTTTAAAACCTACATACGAGAATGAAACTTTATTTGACGATACTTTTAATGTATATCTACCGTCAAAATCAGTGATAGTACCATTGGTCGTTCCCACTTCAAGAACAGAAACTCCAATTAAAGCCTCTCCGGTATTACTGTCGTATACCACACCCGAAATACTCTTGGTTTGCTGTGCAAAGACATTTGTGCAAACAGCAAGAATAAGAATGAATAATAATAAATGCTTACTCATAGTTTATACACTTAGATTTAATTATATGAAATGATATTTTGTTTATTCGCAATAATCTTACCATTTTTCAGTTCTAATTCTGTTCCGGCGGGAAGTTCCACAATTACTCTTGCGTCGTTGGCCGGGATCTCAACGGAGCCATTTGTCTTTATATTTTTTGCTATATATTCTTTGGCAACAATATCAAACAAATCGCATGGTTGGGTAGCTTGATAAGTAATGGTTTTGGTCTCTTTATGAGGGTTATAATAGAGATAGACCGGATAAGGTTTCTCTGTATAGAAGTCTGTGACATTACAATCCAGCCGGAGAATACCCTCCACATTCGTTTGACAAACAATGGCCCCCAAAATACCAACAGGAGAAGAGCTGTAAACACTGAACATGCTTTCCGTCGGATTACCTTTTATCCATTTGGGACCATCGCCGATTGCAACCGGACTAACTCCTTTTAATGATGCTTTTCCATAGTCATCCGTTTTTCGTAAACCTTCATAAGAAACATTATCATAAGTAATGTCCTTCAATTCCGGAGCCCATTGATGTGTTTCATCTATTTCCCCCGGATAGAACAAACGACATGCACTTGCATTGTTCAACATCCACTTGCCGATAGCTTTTGCATATTGAGGCTGATATTTCACCATCGGAATGAAAGGCCAGGCAGGTTTGATACTGTTCATGAGGAATGCATATCCTCCGCCGTCTGTGATACTTCCTTGCAGACCACTTACATCATAATCACCCCATTTTCCTACAATAATTCCCCAACCGGTTCTTCCTGCAGGGCTTTTACATCCGTCAAATACCCAATCAAGAAGTTTGGCTACATCATAGTTAGCCCCCTCTACTGCATTCAAATAGGCTGCCGTATAAACTCCGAGTGGTAAAAGGGCCTCGTAAAAACGGCTTTCTTTTTGGGCAAGCAGGGCTTCGATGGCACTTTTACTATGTTGCAGATAACGTGGATCGCCAAACTTATGATAAGCACACAACAATACATAAGCATGACCACCGGCGGCGTCTTGTTGCAATGGAATATGATTAACCATTCCTTTCATTTGTGCATAGTCAAAATAAGAATAGTCGTAATTTCCATTCAATACGGAATCTGCTTTAACAAACTGCTCCGCAATGCTTTTTTGTATCTTCTCTGCCCCGTCTACATTGGGGAAAACATCGCAAATAGCATAATATAAGGCATTGGGTAATACATCATACCACCAGTCGCGGCCATAGCCTCCTCCTAAAAGGGCTACTGACGGAGTCGTATTGTTCATGACTATATTCCAGCCGTTATCAGAGTTGAAATAATTCTGCACCATTTTTACATAGTTATATCCGTCTTGATTCGTCTTGTCAATTCCTACAAGGCCGGCACCAAGAATAGCTGCCAATGAGTTCAGACTTTCATGGAACTCTCCGTTATTGGCATTCTTTCCCTGACGAATATCTTTAATGGCAGTATATAAGCCAAATGTAGTCTGGTCCATATTTCTGCGGGCGTCATCTAACCAGATTAATGGTCCGACTTCGCTTTTATTATTCCAGTCAAAGATAAACTGGTCATACTTTTGGGCTTTTTGCTTCCAGTCCAGCATTTTATAAGTTTCAGGCATATCAGGCATAGAGTCTACCCTATGGATGGAAACCTGTTTTACCTTTTCACCAAAGTTATTTCCGTTGCCCGAGCAAGATGCCAGGAAACAAACGGTCATAAGTACAAAAACACCTTTACTTGTCATTTTCATGTTCAATAGTATCAGTTTGATTAGTAATATTCTTAGCTAAAGGATATGCCGCTAATTGTAATCCGGCAACAATCACCAGCGCATATTTCAATGCAAAATCCTGCGATACACAATAAGCAAGGAAGATAAACAGTAGTAAACCGAAAGCTCTTCCAAGGAAAAGGCCGAACTCATGACTTAGGATATATGCATATTCGTTTCTATTCTCAATCTTTGCAACTGCATCAATTGTTCTCATCATAATGGGGAAGTAAGCCAGGTCGAACAAAGGCTGAAATATCACTTTGCAAAGGACGAAAAGGATCACTCCCGTAGCAGAGAAGAGAATACCGTTGAATAGTGTACCGGCAAAGAATACGATTAGTCCTCCTACAAATATTTTCAAACGGTCTTGCGGGCGGGCCATACGTCCTAATACATACACCAGGACAGCGGTCAATGCTCCGCTAACTCCCTGAATCAATCCTAACGCTCCTTCATCTCCTACCAGCTTCAATACCAATATAGCCGGTGCCGTTACTAAAAAACCTTGAACCATTCCTTTCAATCCGGCTAGCCACAGCATCTTTTTCCAAAGTATGTTGAAGCGGAAATAGAGGAAGTTCGTTTCTTTGGGGTTCTCGAATTTACCTTTCCACAGTGTCATGCAGGCGATAACGGTAATGACTACTGCTGCCATCGTAACTACACAGTAAGAGGTATTGATATTGAAGAGGAATCCGAAAACTTCTTTTCCATCTATCTGGCTGATAAATGCGCCTATAATTAAAGGAACACCGATGGAGGTAATAGAAAAGAAGAAAGACTCTAGTCCGAAGAAATAGTTACGGCTGTTGTCGTTGGTATTATAGAGAGCCAGCAGGTATCGGTTGGTCCAGAAGAAACCAGAAGCTGCCCCCATTAAAAAGCCGGCCAGACCAAGTTCGACGAAGCCAAGTGACTTGATAGTCATCATACCGAACATGGAAATGCCACTTATCAGGATTCCTACCGAATAAAGCGTCTTCACACTGTATTTTTTTAGCAGATAACCGTTAACAAGAGAGGTAGTAATGATGCCTATATACATTGCCAGCTGATAAAAAGCAACCATCACGGGGTCACTCGTGTTTCTCATGATATAGGCTCCCACAAAGATTTCTACTATCGGTAGTACCAATGCATAAAGCATATTGGTAACCAACAGTGTTCTCATGTTAGGTTCCTGTTGCTTAAAGAACAGATATTCTTTTTTCAGTTTATTCATTACTTCTCTTGTGTCTGTTTTAATACGTTTAATATCTCTGAAATGGAAAGCTCTGCCTTACAAATCACTTCATCGCTTGCTCCATAATACATGGTTATCGTATCGCCGTCCACCAAATGCCCATTATTGAAAACTACATTTCCGAAGAAACCTGTTTGCTCATAAGCGGCGATAGGTTCCATGATAGGTTCTTCGCTTCTTGCAATGACTTTCGACGGGTCATTTAAATCGAGTAATAAAGCCCCCAAGCAATAACGGTGATTAAAATCGGCTCCATGATAAATCTCCAGCCAGCCTTCTTCTGCCTTTTTTGGAGCTGCCCCTGCCCCTACACGTGCGCAATCCCACATTCCGTCACGAGTGGTTGCCACACATTTGTGGTTTCCCCAATGCAAGCGGTCGGGCGATTCTGCCAACCATATATAATTGCCGCCAAGTTCGGGACTGCTCGGGCGATGAAGAGCGAAATACTTGTCACCTATCTTCTGTTCGAACAATGCACAATCTTTATTATGCGGTGGGAATATCATTCCATGCCGTGTATAGTTTTTCCAATCATTGGTGTGAATCAGTCCAACCCCTACAGCTACCGACGATACTTCTGTGAAAGTAAGGTAAAAACCATCTTCTGTTGTAGCAACACGGCAATCTTCAATACCGAATGCTTCCAGCTCTCCTTTTCCGAAAATGGGTGGAAATTCCGGTTCATCTTTGAAGTGAATACCGTCGGTACTTGAAACCAATCGTAAGTAAGACATCGTGGTCAGATAATTCTTTCCTTTGTAACCGATAACGCGTGGGTCTGAAGCATCCAAATCGGGATCATTCTTTAGAAACGAAACCACTTCTATTTTTCCTTTTTCATTATATATAGGAAAACTGATAATTCCTTCTTTCTGTATAGGTCTCTCTGCGACGCGCAAAAGTAACCAAATTTTGCCTTGATATTTGAAAACTCCGGGATTTAACAAACATGTAATTTCCATTCCGTTGATTCCCGCTTTTAAATCTTTTGGAGCCAGTAGGGGGTTCTGCTCACATCTTTTAGCTATATCCATAATATTTCGATTAGTGATTATTTCTGTGAACAAAAGTATGAGATGAGAGACAGGAAAGCGTTTACTATATTCTCAAAGAAGTGTACACATGCTCAAGAACATGTTTTTAAGAGGATGATATTAGGGAATGATTTTAGAAGAGGCAGAGATATTCGTATTTATATGCTGTACTATTTAAAAGCTTGATTTATAGATGGATGTGCACTTCGTTGAAGTGTATTATATTCTCATAAGTGTATAGTATAGTTTCTTTGAGGAGTGCAAAAGAAACATATAAAGATAAAAAAATAAGAGGCCAAACTCAAAAATATAATTTGAGGAAGCCTCTTGTTTTTTCTTTTTAATAAAAATGATACTGTAAATCCTATTTCTTCACGTACGGATAATCTATCGTACATAATCTGTCAGAGTTTGTTTGATAGAGGTGAAGCCGTTAAAAAGAAATTTGTTAGACAGCCTCTTTTCGTTATCGGTTTGGTATACTGTCTTTATAAATAGTAATTGTCCTTTTTCTTGTTGAATCATTCTTGATACTGGTTACATCTCCCCGGGTCGTGAAATACACATAGTTTCCCAGATCGAGAAAACGGTACACTTTCACTCCGTCGTGCTCGAACAGATAACTGACTTCATAAGTCTGGTTATTTTCCGATTTTCCGCTTTTCAGTGGAATACCTGCATAGCAGGAAGCTAGTCCCGTTATGCAGAAGAAAAGAATAAAGGTCCGAATCAATGTTTTCATAATCATTTCTTCACGTGAGGATAATCTATCGTATAATGTAATCCGCGGCTTTCCTTACGTTCCATTGCTTGGCGCATAATCAGATAACCCACATTCACCATATTACGCAATTCGCAGATTTCTCTGGACGCTACGCTGCGTTTGAACAGGCTTTCAGTCTCTTCGTAGATAATATCGAGTCTGTCCCAGGCACGTTTTAGACGGAGGTCGCTGCGGACAATACCTACATACGTACTCATAATCTGGTTCACTTCCTTCATACTTTGCGTAATGAGCACCATTTCTTCCGGCGAACGGGTTCCTTCATCGTTCCATTCGGGAATATCTTCATTATAAGAATATTGATCGACCACTTGTAGACTGTGCTTGGCGGCAGCGTCGGCATATACGACTGCTTCTATCAATGAGTTGGAAGCCAGA
>ENA-OPNP01000699-OPNP01000699.1-human-gut-metagenome-genome-assembly--contig:-NODE-699-length-11895-cov-30.129983_pt1 | contig 11895 bp, 7 predicted proteins | sample MGYA00241539_ERZ501775 | MGnify/ENA primary metagenome ERZ501775 (study PRJEB25962, sample SAMEA2042651) | human gut metagenome | biome: human gut; feature: human-associated habitat; material: faeces... | reverse complement strand
GCTGATTGCCTTTATACCCAGGGCGATGCCCTGGGCTAAGAGCTTCTGCCCTTACAGGGCGTGCTGCTTATATTGGCTTTGAGGCCTTCAGCCCGTACTTGAACCATTTGCGAAAGTTAAGTTACTTTACTTAATCGTGACCTGCGTAGCACCATATCCATACTCCTGGAAGGAAGCATCCTGATAGGTGCACGACTTATAGCGATAGTTGAGTTCATGAACGAGGGCATGGCGCAGCACACCCTCTCCCTTGCCATGGATGAAGACTATCTTCTGACCTTTTTTCTTCTTGTTCTCGTCCATGGTCTTCTTGAACACATCGAGCTGATAATGCAGGATGTCGGCAGCATTCATACCCGCTGTCGTTTCCAACAACTCATCGGCATGCAGATCTATCACGAGGGTGCCGTCATCCTTCTGACGTTTCTTCTTGCCCTCGTGGGCAATGATCTTCTCATCCTTGTACATCTGTTCCTTCAGTCGCTTGGAGTCTACCACCAAGGGGCGTGCCACCTCGTCATTGTCGACAATGGTGAAGAGCAGAGAAGGCTGCTCGAAGAATTCGTTCTCCTCGAAGACATGCAGTTTGTAGAACTTCACGGGGTCGATGCGGAACTGCACGTCTATAGCTGGCTTCAGCAGGAAAGGCTTGTCCTTCTTGTAGGCGGTCAGCTGAACACCGATGCGGCCCATGTCATTGAGCACCTCACGGCCGAACTCCTCAATGAAGAGCTTGGTGTTGGGTTCCACCTCTCCTACCGACTTCAGTGTCCAGGCATTGCCCTCAGCCACGAGATACGAATAATGTATATAGTAGTTGCTGTCGTTGACAATATAGGTCTCGAAGCGGGTATGGGTTATCTCCTTGATGTCCACAGGCACAAAGGCGAGGTATGCACTCAGCTTGTTTCCTCCCTCACGCTCCTGCACAGGAGCACGGAAGGTAATCTCTCTGTCTGCAGCGTCATACTCGTCGACATGCATATCGGTCTGCTCATCATGGTCGTTGAGAATCGACTTGATGCTTCTGCTGTCCTGATGCAGCTCGGTGGCAGCATGCTCCTCGGCTTTTTGCTGGGCTTCCATCTTGGCAGATATCATCTTGCCCATGGCATAGTCGTCCTGCTCTACCACTACCACATCGTGCACTGAGGTAGGAATCTCAAATCCATCCTCATCCTCCACCAATACGATGTCCTTACCCTGGAAGCCAGAGACTCTGCCGCCTCCCACCTCACTCAGGAATCTTACTTTATCTCCTATTTTCATTGCGTTTCAGTTTTTTATTTTCGCTACAAAGTTACACAAAGTTATCGCAATATGAGAAATTATTTACTTTATTTATCCTTTTGAACATAAATATTTATCCTTTTGGACATAAAAAAGGCCCGATACCGCTTCTCACGAAGCAGAATCGGGCTAAAAAAACTTATTACTATTGATGAGTTACTAAAATTTCAATATTACTTGATGACAAACTTCTTGCCATTGCAGATGTAGGCACCTGGAGCCAAGAGGTATTCAGCATCCTGAACGTTTCTTACCTCGGCAACCTTCACACCTGTGAGGGTGTAGATCTTCACTGCGCCAGCCTTCTGAGCTGCTACAGTCTGGTTGATGCCTGTTGAGACAGTCTCATTGGTCTTACCGGCAAGGTTATAAACTGCACCGTTTTCGAATTCCAAATCCTTTGTCTGCTGACCACCGCCGTTGCTGAAGATGATCATAGTAGGAGCAGTTGTCAAATCGCCATCATACTTCCACATCCAGACATCCAAACCATTCTTCTTCACACCGATCTTGGTACATTCTACACCTGGCCAGTTACCACCAGTAAAGTTGTCTGTATTATTCCAAGCCCAGCAGACAACCTTACTCCAGTCTGCAGGAGCGAGGAAGTAAGCGAAGATACCTGTTGGAGTAGGAATAACTACCTCTTTGATCTTGTTGAAGGTAGCAGTACCAGTCTTAGCCTTATCCTCTGCATTAGTTGCGCTCCAAGTTACAGTCTTGCTCTCGCCTTCCATCATGTCAGCACCGAAAGTGAAGGTAACAGGCTTGCCAGGAGTCAGATTAACCTGCTGGCCATCGCCAATCTTATACCAACCGCTCTTGGCATTGTCGCTGAGGGTTGCTGTTACAGTAATGGTCTTCTCGAAGTCACCACCGTTAGGACTCAAAGTAACCTTGGCTGTTGTGTTGACAGGAGCATCGAGCGTCTTGACATTTGAACCACCATCGTATTCCAAGTAGATATCGCCTGTGATACCAGTGATGTCACTTGACTGCTTGTCATTACCATTATTCAGAATCACATTGAAGCTCTCTACTCCATCGAAAGTCTTGTACCAGTAGTTGACACCGCCAATCTCTTCAGGACCATCCATAGTCCTACCGTGCCATGCACCTGTCAACTCCTTAGCTGGAGTACCAGGAACCCAAGCATAGATAGTTGGAGCCTTGTCTGCCTTTACATATACGGTGATAGATGCGTTAGGATCCACCTTGGTGAAGGATACAGAACCATTCTTCTCACTCTTGTCGTTCTTAGCATACCATGTTACAGTCTTGCTCTGCTTGAAGTTCATGTCTTCACCGATAGTGAATTTCTTGGTCTCGCCAGGAGCCAACTCAACCTTGTCCTTACCTTCTACCTGGAACCAACCAGAAGTTGCCTTACCGCTAAGGCTTACCTCTACAGTAACAGTATTGGTGCGGAATGTACCACCATTCTGAGAGAACTTCAAACCAAACTCATTAGTCTGTGGCTCAACCCATGTTGTACCATCTTCCTCATGACCATCGTAAGCCTGATCAGCCTCTGACTTAGACTTAGGAGTCTCATTATAGATGAAAGGACCATCCTCACCGATCTGACCGCCCTTCCAGTCCTTCACGAGAACACGGAGCTGACCCTGAGTAGCAGGAGCATCAACGGTGATAGTAGTACCTGTGTAAGTCTTGCCTGTTACCACGTCGGTATAAGTACCATCAGGGCAATCTGTGAATGTTGCACCACCATTGATGGCTACGAGTGCATAGCTGTCATTCTTATAAGCACGCTTGAAGGCGATACCGCCATCAGCAGGAGTACAACCATCGTCGGTCCACTGACCCTTACGCAAGGCAGGAACAGCCTGACGAATCTTGTTCAGACGGATGAGGTGCTGAGCGACATCATGATTCAATGTAGCAGCCACATTGCCTGAAGCTGTATAGTCACCGAAATCAGTTGCTTCTACATCACCTGTGATATAACCACCGAAGTAAGCACGACCCGTTTCAGAAAGAGGACCGTGAGGACCTCTGTCAATCGGAGCACCGCGACGGAAACCAACCTCAGAACCATAATAGAGACATGGAATACCACGGAAGGTAAACATCAGAGAGAGATTCTCTGCCCACTGAGCATCATCACCAGAGAAACGGAATTGGTCGTTGGTTTGCTGAGGACCGTAGTCGTGGCTGTCAACATATACCACATTATAGGTAGCATCATTATATCTCTTGTCACCTGACTTTGCCAAACCGTATGCGGCGGCAGCATTACCGAAGTTGTAGTGCAATGGGAAGTCGATAACATGGAAACCACTTGCCTGAGAATAGTCTGGCTCATGCCACTTACCATTCACCATAAAGGTATTGTCGCTTGTTGGTGTTGGGGCATTGTCTGACTCACAGAGAGCCATCTGATGGTCATCCACACCTGTACCGCCATTGGCTTTATCAAAGAGTACCTGTGTATCCCAGTATTTCTGGCTGCCATCCCATTTGTCGAGCAAGTCCTGTGGAGCCTGCCATGTGTAATAATAGCAAGAGAGGTTATCCTGACCACGGTATGTGACATCACTGTAACGGGCGCAAACCTCACCATACATGAAGAAAGGTGCCTGGTTCAATCGCTTGTTCTTATACTGCTCACCAAGAGCTGTAAACTGAGGAATGAACTGCTTGCAGAAGGTAAGACGTGAGATATGACCGGATGTATCGATACGGAATCCATCGACACCCATCTTGATGAAACTGCCGTAGCACTTTACGAGATAATCTGCTACGTAGTCGTTTTCGGTGTTCAGATCCACGCAGTCGCCTGCAATCTGAGCCCACCAGCGATTAGGAAAGTCCCAGTTGAAGTCACCAAAGTGGTGCCAGTAGTTGTGAACATCCTCGTTCTTACCACGGACGTTCTTCAACAAGCCAAGACGACGCTGATACTGCTCATAAGGGACACTTGTAAGGTAGTCGGAACCCAACTTCTCCTCGTTAGGAATCATACAAGCATTGATGAGTGCCTGAGTTTCCAAGTCGGTATTACGGTCAAACTCCTTGCAGAGTGTCTGCTCACCGAAGTTACCGGTGTGGTTGAGCACGATGTCGAGGATAATCTTGATACCCTTTTCGTGAGCCTTATCAATGAGTTCCTGGAACATGGCGTCACCGTCCTTGCTACCATCGCTGCTCTGATAACGGCAGTCAACATGCTGGAAATCCATGGCATGATAACCGTGGTAGTCGTAACCGGATGCGTTCTGCACTACTGGTGTAATCCAGATAGCTGTGAAACCCAATGCCTTGATGTAGTCGAGCTTGTCGATGACACCCTGGAAGTCGCCTCGCCAGCAAGGGTCTTTTGTTTCAATCTGCGCTGACTGGTTATCCCAGCAGAGCACATTGTTACCTGTATCACCATCGTAGAAACGAGTGGTCATCATGAAATAAATACTTTCGTCTCGGAAGTCAGTACGATTGCTGGTAAACGTATCCGTTGCCATCGTCTGCATGGAGACCAACATGAGCATAAGGACTGCCCATAGCCTAAATGTAAATTTCCTCATAAGATAGACTGGTTATTAATTTTTAGTTAGTGATGAATATCTATGTTAGTTAGTTGATTGTTAATATCTTTCGTTGCTACAAAGTTACTCATTATATATATAAGGTGATAGAATATATGCAAAAAAGAACGAATAATTATGTGCAATCGATTGCATCATAACGTAAAATATTATTACGCAATCGATTGCATGGAATATTTCAAAGATTTCTACTAAAAAGCTTGCATAATTCAAAGAGGGTGTGTCATAAAATCCGTGCCTTATCTATATCCCAAGAAGCTTATGACACACCCTCTAATATTTTAACCGAAAAACTATTGTAACATAGCATTCATGCTAATCAACTTCTTTCCAATCGATGAGTCCCTTACCCATATCATCCAATTCAACAGCCAAAGCTATAACCTTTCGACCATCAGCTTTAAATGGTTCAACATACTGTCTGTCTTTTATCTGATGCTCAGCCGCCTTAACACCACCATTATTAGTAAGTTTAAGCTCAAGCACATAAATAATACGACGAGTAAAAACCACCATATCTATCCTGCCAGTAGAGATTTGCTTTTCTACTTCAACCTTGAAACCTATAGCATTAAAAATGGTACTAATGATAAGACGATAACGTTCTTCCATATCCATGCTTGCCAACTTTTTATTGCTATAGGGCACATCAGCTATCAAAGCCTTCAGGGCTTTCTTGGCTTCATCAAGATTACCATCTTGCATCATCTTTAAAAGAATATTCTGTGTGGTAATAGCCTGAGCTTTTGTCTTCAAAGTCAAAGCCGGTACTACTATTTTGTAGAGCGCTTTCCTTACTTCAAAGTTAGGAATACCTAAAGTATAAACACCCTCATCATAATCCTTGATGGTCAGATAACCGGATTGATAAAGGAAGAGTTCTGTTCCTCCATCAGAAACATCAGAAGTCTCCAAAGTATCACGGTCAATATAGCAATGATCGAAATGCTCCAACTGAATTTCCATATCACTGACAAACTTAGGCAATAAAGACGTAGCACCAGAAGCAGCCCAGTAGTTTTTCAGTTCTTTATCAGCCAAAGCATTGAGCAGACTGAACGGATTGAAAATATCAACAGGACTGTTCTTGCAGAAATGATAACCGTCATAATAAGCCTTCAACTGCAGAATCGTTTCTTCCGGAGTCCAACCATTGTGTTCTCCCATAACCTCAATTTCAGGCATGAAATTGTTCACCACTTCCTCTTTCGTAATACCACAGATAGCAGCATAAGGAGGATCAAAACTGATATTACTCAAATTGTTCAAAACCGAGAACAAGGAGATTTGAGTAAACTTGGTAATACCCGTGATGAAGACAAATTTCTCGTATGCGTCATCAGCTTTGAGAATAGCAAAAACACTACGATAGATAGAGGTACAATCTTCATGATGAGGAGTTTTCCAGGAATGCTGCAAGGGCGAGTCGTATTCGTCGATGAGAATCGCCACCTGAAGCCCAGTTTTATTGTATGCACCCTCAATGATATTCTTGAATCTTACAGCAAGAGAACTATCCTGTCGTACAGCAATATCATACTCCGACTCAAGTTGATGGAAGGCATTGTCCAGATAGCTCCGCACACCTTCCGGTGTAGCTCCTGCCTGACTCATATCCAGTCGGATGACAGGACGCTTCACCCATTCCTTTTCCAAATCCATGATTTTCAGTCCTTCGAAAAGTTCCTTTCTACCCTCGAAATAAGCCTGCAAAGTATCCACCAACAATGATTTACCGAAACGTCTTGGACGGCTCAGGTAATTATATGTTTTATTGCTATTAACAAGATTCCAGATAATCTCTGTCTTGTCAACATAGAGCAGACCTTCCTTTCGAATTTTCTCAAAAGACTGTATGCCTACAGGCAATATTCTATTATTAGTTTCTCCCATATATGATTTCTATGAAAATAACTTCAAGATGCAAAGTTAAGGAAAAGATTTGGAAAAGGCAAACTTTCAACATGTTATTTTTTTGCAGCATCCAACCATTTATATATTGTCGTTACTAAAGCATAAACTTTTTGAATAGAAAAGCCTCGAAATATGAAAGCGGCTTCGATATTATACTCAAGTTTCGCAAGTTCAGAAGTTAAAGAATTTAAAGAAGTTAGAGAAGTTAAAGCCATATGCTTTACAGCTAAATCTTCAACCAAAAAGGCTGTTGGCTATAACTTCTAACGACCAAAGGGAGTGATAACAGAAAAGAGGACTGCATCTCTACAGCCCTCTTTAATGATAATAGCGATTAATAAACTAATTAAACTAACCCTTTAATTAATTTTACACTTTTCTCAACCTATTCTTACTATTTACTGAAAATGTAATGAAGCCTAATCATCAGTCTCCCAGGGTGATTTATCCTTAGGCCAAGCTGTGTTGTCAAAACTGTCGTCGGTGAAGTCGTGCTTCTTGGAGAAACCATAATCAATTTGTCCATTTTCTGATCCTCCTGCAAGAAGAGACTCATTACTTATACGAATAAGCAACATTGTTGGTCTAATATATATATTCTTCATAACTAATGCATTTTATTATTTAACAATAACCTTCTTACCATTGTGGATATAAATTCCTTTCACAGGATAAGCAACCTCAACACCTTACCTTCAATTAAATCATCGAAGACCATAGCCATATTTGCAAACTTAGCAGGAGACTCACCCTCATACTGTTCGTGGTATTGATTTTCAAGCAACTGACCATTGAAATCAAGATAACCATAAGTAGCACCAACACAATTACCAACTTCTTTATTTGCAGGAATACTCAAATAAGCCCTATTTGCTCCAGATTTACCTTTTGATGTCAATCGGAAGAAACCAAGATAATCAGGCTGAGTATCTGCTGCTCCAAGGCTTTGGTGATATTTTGTGCGATAGTAATTAGACAAGCCGAAATAACGATAAGTTATGGTACCAGACGACTTATCAACATACGCATTTCCTAAATTATTAACAGCCTGAACAGTTGGAACAAGATAGTTATTCCACTTGTCACCATGCTGAATATATGTATCAGCATTTTTCCAAAGTGTACATGAATCAGTAGCAGCAATCTCAGAGTCCTCTGTTCTTTCCAACAAAGAGAAAGCTAATTGATCGTTTTCATTATATTTACCTACAGGAGCCACACCAATCAAAACAACACCTACATTAGCAGGAATATAATTCAATCGACGCAGATGAACCGTTCCTTTAGCATAAATGTTATCAACCTTTCCTGGTTCTGTCTCCTCAGCAGGCTTATCATATCTATAAACCTCATAAATCTTAACGTTGTCATTATCAGGATTCATTGCCTTATTATTGCTATAAGTGCGGATAAACTGACCATTGCAATATGTGAGGATTACATCATTAGATGCAGAACCTGTGATGGTGTATGCATAGACTGCCTTATAATCATTACCAGTTTCATCAAGAAGGGTACGAATATAAAAACGGATAGTCCACTCACCAGCAGGACGGTTGAAATACATATCACCAAAAGTATTAGAACCATTTCTGGCTGTTTCACTACCAGCCTTACCATCCTTAGTTAAGTTCAATTGATTAGGATCTTTTAATGAAGCCTCATGACCATTATCCGGATTCGTATCCGTATAAGGACGAGCCTGATCTTTTTTCTCCAAAGATTCCTCACCCCAATTATATTTCCAATCCTTATTAGCTATGAAACGGAACTTATTATCAACACTTTCTTCCTTTTCGGTTCTAAATTTGTATTCCCAGCAGTCCAAAGTTTTATTATACTTCATATCTTGAGCATTATCTAATTCCCAAGAATCAACAACACCCTTACCTACAATCTGGATAGAAGTAATTGGGTCATCTGTAATCTGATTATGAGCTTTCAGAATTTCACCTCCTATACCTTCGCTTAAATGACCGCCATTTCCTTTTGATGGATTATACTCAAGAACCATCGACTTTGTTTCACCATAGCAAAAACCTGCTTTATTTGGAAAAACATTTGTGTAATGCCAATCACCACTACCAGTATTAGTAGTTGGATCTAAGCCACCATTTCCTTGCAAATACAATTTTGTTGTAGTATTAAGAGGTTTTTCTAGCTCATCATCATTTGCTTGCTTCTGGATATTACCCACAACGAAACAATGCTGTCCTGCTTCCAAATAAATATTACCATAAAAATTATTGGACCATTTTTTATCAGGATTATTCTCCTTTGGCAGATAATCTGTATAACAAGGCTGAGCAACGGCATCAATATCTTCATCTGGATTTACCAAGAAATATGCCATACGCTTAGTCTTATCATAAGTTATATTCCAAGTAGAAGGAACACCAGTTTCTTCATCAACCTTAATAGTCACTCTATAAATACCCACCTGCTTTTTTCCAGCAACAAATCCACGATCAGTAAAGGACCAATAATTGCCTTCTCCAGCAGCCATTTCGCCCTTAGCAGTTACATCATCTATACTTGCAGGTTTATTAATACCAATTTCTTTATTATCCTTTGGGCCATAGCATTTACCATCAGCACCATATACTTGTGCTTTGACAGTTAATGAAGCAGGAATATCGAAATAAAGATTGCCGTCACCTTTATTATTTATAAAACGGAAATATTTCTTATCATAATTGATATTTTCACCATCTTCATTAAAGAAGTTACCAACCAAATAATAGTTACCATCAGCAGCACCTCTCTGTCTTGCAACAACTTTCATCTTTCCATCCTCTGCTACAATAAGAGTATAAACAAAGCCAGTCTTCAATGTTAAAACTTCACTTGCACCTTCTGTGAAGGCAATATCAGGAGTAATACCAACAGCTGAAATAGTTTTAGCTTCTGCTAAACCATATGTTTTACCATCAATAGTAAGAGTAATAGAAGCATCTGTAGTTGCGCTACTTAAATCAAGAGTGTACCTACCATTAGAACCTGTTAGTGCTGTTTCACCATCAAACAATTGAATATTCGAAGTAACAACACCAGAACCTCCTTCAGTGTACTTAATCATTGGATTTCCCGTACCAGAACAATCCAAAATAATGGTATAAGTCTTATCACTTGACGCATTAAGCATCCAAGCACCGTCACCACCTGTTGTTGATTGTAATTCTGTAGTAATGTAAGCGTTAGAAGCCCCAGGGGCTAACCAAGTTCCATCTGCAGAACTTTTTGGTTTAAAATACACTGTACCATTTTGATTAGAAAGAGTACAAGTATAAGTTTTACCATCGGTAGTAGTGAATGGATAATTTGTTCCTGTCCAACTATTCATATCACCAACCAAATAATACTTAGCATCATTCCCTGTCGGAGAATCGGCTGCCTTTACCGTTTGCGATATGGACAATAATGCCCAGACCGCCATTAAAAACGTAAAAAATCTTTTCATCATATTTTTATAGTTTTAAACTTTATGTTTAGCTTTTAGTTAACTCGTCATTTCCTGTAGGCTTTACTTTCCTTGTTTTCCAAAACCAAGGAATTCCATCGGAATGGATAACTACATTGTTCTTAATTGAAATAATAATAAGTTAGTTAGAAACAACAATTTTCCTTTGCTCAATATTTCCGTTTAATGAATTGCAGTCCTTTCCTGCAACGCCCGTAGGCGATTTTATTGGTTCACTTTTTCTTTTTCGCTGCAAATATATAAAAAATGTAAAAAGCAAGGTACGAATATAAGGTAATTTCTGCGCAAAAATCTGTGCAAACGATTACACTGGCATTCATGTCAAAAGGTTCGCATGTAAGGAAGTTAGTACATCTCGGCAAGTCACAGAGATGTCTCAATGACTTACCGAGAAATCTCTGTTAGTCATTAAGCTTTCAGCTGCTGCATCTGCTCCGCCGACAGACCAGTAATTTCCATCACCGACGCAGCATCCATTCCCTTTGCGAGCATCTTTCTGGCAATCTCAAGGCTTCGCTGCTCCATGCCTTGCTTCATACTCTTCTCCATGCCTTGCTTCATACTCTTCCCCATGCCCTTCTCCAAGCCTTGCTTCATGCCCTTCTCCATGCCTTCAGCGATTCTTTCGCGCTTGGCTGTATCCACGGAATTCTTAATGTCACGATAAGCCTTTTTACTGGCTTCATACTCCCGCATTTCCAGCGGAGAAAACTTGGCTATCTCTGCTTCCTCGAAGAGGCGGTCGAAAACCTTGTCGCACAGTTCTTTAGGTCGTTGACTAAGCTTAGAGAGGTTCTTCAGTGCATAGAGCCACTTCTCGTAGAGCGTTTCCAATTCTCCTAGTGTCTTATTGAATTTAGCTAGTACTACATAGATAAACTCCTGCTTGTCGTAGGAAATCTTGTGGGTAGCGGTATTGCACAACTGTACATGATGGCGGGTTTTCTCCTTGTCGAAGGCATCCTCATACATATTGAAATTGAGCAGCGCAACAGTATAGACATGATTGATCTTGAAATCCCAGTCGTTTCCCTTTGGTGCCTGTTCACGGATAGGGAAGGTTGAGTAGAAGAGGGAGCGGTCCTTGAAATACGCCTGATAAGCATTCTGCATCTCAACGATGAACTTCTCGCCGTTTTCGCCCTCACAATATACATCGAAGATGTCTTTGCGGTCGGTATATACATCTCCCACATGCTCCGGGTTCAGATACGACACGTCCTTCACAACCTGTTTGCCATTAAACAAGCTGTTGAGAAAACAAATCAGCAAATCCTTATTGTGAGCCGATCCAAAAATTCGCTTGAAACCAAAGTCGGTTAGCAAACTAATATATCTTTCTTCTACCTGTTCCATTATCGTTTGTTTTCTAAAATCTTACGCAAAGATAGCACTATCGAGCGCAATGAAAGCTATCTTTCAGATTGCCCAAATCAGGATATCTTATGCAAAATTACGTTTTTATTTTGAAACCAACAAGGATTTATCTAAGAAAGTTGCTTCAAAAATCTGAGGAATCTGCGTGAGAGTTTATCTGTCCCTTCCTTTTAATTCCGTAACCTTAAAAAACTTCCTTCCAATCTACCAAACCCTTTCCCCTATCATCCAACTCTATGGCGAGGGCGATGACCTTGCGCTTGTCGG
>ENA-OPNP01000676-OPNP01000676.1-human-gut-metagenome-genome-assembly--contig:-NODE-676-length-12187-cov-1.850231_pt1 | contig 12187 bp, 9 predicted proteins | sample MGYA00241539_ERZ501775 | MGnify/ENA primary metagenome ERZ501775 (study PRJEB25962, sample SAMEA2042651) | human gut metagenome | biome: human gut; feature: human-associated habitat; material: faeces... | reverse complement strand
TATTAATCATTTCCCTGACTTCTTTAACGGAAAGATTATAATAATTGCTTGTGCGGCCTGCATTTCTTGTTTTCCATTTTTTGAGCTTTTCTTCATCGTAGGATAATACAAGCTGGTTTCTATCGAATGTATTTTTTATTTCTGCTTTGCCGCCAAAGAGACTTAACAGGTTGTTTAATGTCTTTACCTGTTCCTCATCTTCGGCAGTCTTATTTATATCAAATATCAATACATTTAAGTCGTACATAATAACCTCCATAAGTAAACTAATTAATTATTTGTCTAAAGTATAACATATAGACTATGTAATAGAAATGGCTTATATACAATTTGGCATTTACTTATAGATTGCTTGTTATGTGTTTATATATAGTTGTCTGTGTATTTATATTATTTGTTATGCTTATATATTGTTTGTTGTATTTTTATATATTAATGCTGTGTGAAAAGCGAAAAGTGGTTTGTTGTTTTTAAATAAAAACTTAATAATGCTTTTATTTTTTTTATAAATGGACTATAATTCTTTAGCAATAAACATTGAGGTTATGTTTATCTAATAAATAATCATTATTATGAACAGGAGGAATTTATTATGTTGCCATTATGGCTTTGTATCCCTTTCGCAGGATTACTTTTATGTATTGCAATTATGCCACTTGTGAAAGCTGAATGGTGGGAAAGTCATCAGATACACGCAGTTATATTCTGGTCACTTTTATTTATCATTCCATATGCGGTAACAAAAGGTGCATCAACAGCAGCGGAAACGGTGCTTGAATGTATAATTAACGATTATCTTAGTTTTATTATTTTATTATTTGGTTTATTCTGTGTTACAGGTAATATATCTGTTGATGGTGATTTGGTTGGTTCACCAAGAGTAAATACAATTACATTATTAATAGGAACATTTCTTTCCAGCCTAATAGGAACAACTGGTGCAAGTATGTTATTGGTTCGTCCGCTTATTAAGATGAACTCCTGGAGACATAGAAGAAGTCATATTATGATATTCTTTATATTCCTTATCTCTAATATGGGTGGCTGTCTTACACCAATTGGTGATCCACCACTTCTTATGGGATTTATGAGAGGGGTTCCGTTTACATGGAGTTTACATCTGCTTCCAGTATTATGCTTTAACCTTGTAATTCTGCTTCCAATATTCTATATGATTGACAGACATAATTACAGACTTGATATTGCTGAGGGTAGTGTGCCTGATATAAGTAAGGAATCAACAGAATTAAAGCTTCAGGGTGCTCACAATATTATATTTATAGTAACAATCGTAATTGCCGTTGTACTCAGTGGTACACTTACTAATGTCCCAGCATTTATCGGAGCTAACGGAGAGCTTAAGGGATTACATATTGGAGAAGTAACATTCTCATTTGTTACAATGATAGAGATTGCAATAATTCTTTTATCAGCGTTATTGTCATTTAAGACAACACCATCTGAGATTAGAACCAAGAACCATTTCAACTGGGGTGCAATTCAGGAAGTAGCTGTACTTTTTATAGGCATATTTATTACAATGCAGCCAGCTCTGATGATTCTTAAGGCTGTTGGTCCAACACTTGGAATTAACAAGGCATGGCAGATGTTCTGGACAACAGGTGCACTTTCAAGTTTCCTTGATAATACACCAACATACCTTGTATTCTTTACCACTGCTGGTACATTAGGATTTACAAATGGTATTACAACAAGTGCAGGTATTATAACTGTGAAGCTTCTTACTGCTATATCTTGTGGTGCGGTATTTATGGGAGCTGGTACATATATCGGTAATGCACCTAATTTTATGGTTAAATCCATTGCAGACGAGAATGGTGTCAGAATGCCTGGTTTCTTCGGATATATGCTTTGGTCTATAGGTATTTTAGTTCCTGTGTTTATACTTGACACATTAATATTCTTTTTATAGGAGGAAGGCAATATGAGCGATAATAATATTAATAATATTGATAATAGTATCAATAATGAGAATAAGTCATCAAATTATGATGCTAAGACAATTGCCTACAATCTTGCTAAGAAGATATATGAACTTGATAGCAATGTATATGAGAGTGTAGGTTCAGAACTTGGACGAGTATTTATAGGTGATGCGGACAAATGTCTTGATAAGCTTAGTGCACTTATATATACTAACCCACACGGATATCTGTTAAGAAGTGAAGTTGCTCTTGTAGGAAATATGGCAAGAACAATTAAGGATAAGGAAGCTAAGTCTAAGTTTATGCGTCAGTATAATGACATATTAAACGAGATAGCAGAACTTCCTCACGGATTTGGTTCAGTTGATATACTTGATACATCAATCAGTGAGTTAAATGTATCTAACTTCCATAGAAATAACAACGATAATAGAATGATAATATGTATAAGCCGTACAGAGGGAAGTGCTGGTACTGATATCGGATTTGCACTTGCTGATAAATTAAGACTTAACTATTATGATGCTGAGATTTTCAAGGATCTTGTTATCCGTAAAGATGCAGAAAAAGATGCAAGATGGAAGAGCAAGAAGATTGACTTAAGCCACGAAATGATTAATCCAGAAAAGGCAAGACGTTTCAGCCGTAACCATGGACTTCCAGCTAATGATGCGGCATTCTTTAATGAATCAGAAATTCTTAGGGAACTTGCTGAGAAAGAGGACTTTATTGTTATCGGACGTTGTGCTGACGTTATTCTTAAGAATAACAATATACCTCACGTCAGTGTATTTATTACTGCACCTGTACAGCAGAGAGCAAGACGTATTATGGAACTTGAGAAAATTCCATATTCTAAGGCATTAAAGAGGTTGGTTAAATTGGATAAAAAGCGAGAACGTTACTATAAATTCTACACCAATAATATATGGGGGCAGGCATACAACTATGATTTATGTATTAACAGTGCAAGCTATGGTATAGATGAAGCTGTCAACCTCATATTAAGAGTTATTAACAGGGATAAATAAATATCCGTTAAATGTAACAACCTGAAATTAGTAATGTATTTTTTAATAATGCACAGACTTTTAATGGAAAGTCTGTGCATTTTCTGCTATAATGTGCGTAAGCAATGAGCCGTGCCAGTCTGAAGCCTGAGGAAGAACTGTGCTTGCACAAAGTTCTTCTTTGGGCTTTAGACTGATAGGGCGAATGCCCGACAGTTCTGGAAAGCAAAGCTTTCCAGAACCTGCACGGCGTACTAAAATACCCCAATGGTTTTAGCCTGAATTAAGAACTAAATTCGGATACCACCAGAAGAGCCCATCTTGTGCGATTTCGTCCGTCCGACAAACTATTGGCTCAGTGAGGCATATTATGGATAATTGCAAGCAAATTCAGAAAATGATTAAAGATTACGACAAAGGCAATCTTTCATTAAAGCAGGAAGAACAATTCATACAGCATATCCTTAACTGTGAGGACTGCAAAGAAGAACTGGAGATATATTATATTGTGTCATACGGACTTGATGAAGACAATATATCAAAAAATACCCCTCCAGCTATCAAAGCCTGCATAGACAGCTATGATTTTAAGACATTAGTTGACTTGAAATTATCTCTAAGCATAGATAAATGCAATGCAATAAGAGAATGGAATCATAATATAACAATATTGAATATTATGATAGAAGTAATTATGCTTCTGACTTTTATTATTTGTATAATAATCAGATATTATTAAAAGCTGGAATGTTGTAATACGGCATTTTGTATCCTGCTATTTACAGGATTTCCAGCTGGAATGGAGATTTAGAATGAGTAAATTGCTGCTTATAGATGGGCACAGTATATTAAACAGGGCATTCTACGGAGTGCCTGATTTAACTAACAGCGAAGGAATACATACTAATGCAATGTATGGATTCCTTAATATTATGTTTAAATTTATAGATGAGGAAAAGCCTGATTATGTTACAGTTGCATTTGATCTTAGTGCACCAACTTTTAGACATAAAGTATATGATGGTTATAAAGGCACAAGAAAGCCGATGCTTCCTGAGTTAAGACAGCAGGTTCCGCTTATGAAGGAACTACTTACAGCTATGAATATAACTATAGTAGAAAAAGAAGGCTTTGAGGCAGATGATATTCTAGGAACAATAGCCAAGAACTCGCAGAAGCAGGGAATTGACGTGTCTATTGTATCTGGTGACAGGGATTTGTTGCAGCTTGCAGATACTAATATCAAAATCCGTATACCAAAGACTAAAAAGGGAGTTACAGAGGTTGAAGATTATTATCCAGAAGATGTAAAAGAACTTTATGGCGTAACACCTGCGGAATTCATAGAGATGAAGGCACTTATGGGTGACAGCTCTGATAATATACCTGGTGCACCGGGAATAGGCCCTAAGACAGCCTCAGCTTTAATAATAAAGTATCATAATATAGATAATATTATAGATAATATATCAGAATTAAAGCCGCCAAAGGCTAAGAAATCAATAGAAGAAAATATTGAGCAGATTAAATTAAGCCGTTATTTATCAGAGATTAAGATAGATGTTGATGTCGATTATGACATTAATAATGCGGATATTAATGATATGTTTAATCAGGAGTCATATAAGCTTTTTAAGCGTTACGATTTCAAGAATATGCTTAAAAGATGTGACAATGGTACACAGTCAGAGCCTGAATGTTGTAAACATTTTAATAAGGTGGAGGATTTTGCCAAAGCCGAGGAAGTGTTTGAAACAGCAGCTTCACATATTAAAGAAAATAAAAAAATCGGACTTGGAATAATTGCAGAAGACGAGCTTCTTGGAGTTTCGATATCATATTCTGATGAGGATATATATTATATTCCAGCTGGAGGCTTTATTACATCTGATTATTTAAAAGATAAGCTTATGAGATTAATAAAGTGTTCAGATAACAGGAATATTGTAATAGATAATCTTAAAGACTATCTTTACATTTTTGATAACTATACAGATGGGAATAACGATGACAGCCTTGAAGTATCAGAACAGGCATTTATGGATATAGCAATTGCGGCATATCTTATTCATCCTAATAATGAAAGATATGATTATGAAGCACTGGCAAGAGAATACCTTTCAATGCTTGTTATGTCACAGACAGAGCTTCTTGGAAAGAGAAGCATAAAGGAAAGCTTTGATATTGATGATGCGAACTTGTTTAAACTTGCCTGCTTTAAGGCATATGTAAATTATAGATGTGCACAGCCTGTTATAGATATCCTTATATCAGAGGATATGTATTCATTATACAATGATATAGAAATGCCTCTTGTATTCGTGCTTTACGATATGCAAAGATTCGGTATAAGGGTTGACAAGAATGAGCTTGATGATTACTCAAAGGTACTTACAGAGAAGATAAATGTCCTTGAGAAAGAGATATATGAGCTTGCAGGCGAAGAATTTAATATTAATTCGCCTAAACAGCTTGGTGTTATTCTGTTTGAGAAAATGGGTATGCCTAACGGAAAAAAGACAAAAAGCGGTTACTCTACAGCAGCAGATATATTAGATAAGCTTGCACCAGATTATCCAATTGTTAAGAAGATACTTGAATATAGACAGTTAGCAAAGCTTAATTCAACATATGCTGTCGGACTTACAGCATATATTAAAGAAGATGGCCGGATTCACGGAACATTTAACCAGACAATTACTGCTACGGGAAGAATAAGCAGTACAGACCCTAATCTTCAGAATATACCAATACGAATGGAGATGGGAAAGAAGATACGAAAGGTATTCATTCCAAAAGACGGCTATGTGTTTATTGATGCTGATTATTCACAGATTGAATTAAGAATACTTGCCCATATGTCAGGTGATGAGAAGCTAATAGCTGCATATAATTCATCAGAAGATATTCACAGAGCAACAGCGGCAGAAGTATTTAATACTCCTATAGATGAGGTTACACCATTACAGAGAAGCAATGCCAAGGCAGTTAATTTTGGAATAATATACGGAATGAGTTCGTTTGGTCTTAGTCAGGATTTAAGTATTACACCAAAAGAAGCTAAGGCTTATATTGACAAATATTTTGCGACATATCCATCAATTAAAGAATTTATTGACGGACTTGTAAGCTCTGCCAAAGAAAAAGGATATTCTCTTACAATGTTTAACAGAAGAAGAGAGATACCTGAACTTTCATCTGGTAACTTTATGCAGCGTTCATTTGGGGAACGAGTTGCTATGAATGCACCAATACAGGGAACAGCGGCTGATATTATTAAGCTTGCTATGATTAGGGTCAGCAGGGCTTTAAAGGAAAAAGGTCTTAAATCACACCTTATATTACAGGTTCACGATGAACTTTTAGTTGAAACAGCTATAGATGAAATTGATGAAGTACGACAGATATTAACAGAGGGTATGAAAGAGGCAGTAAGTCTTAAAGTGCCACTTGAAATAGATATAAAGCAGGGTAAAAACTGGCTTGAGGCACATTAATGCTATAGGCATAGAAAAGTATATTATAACTATAAATGAGGACTACTTATGAAGACAATTGGAATAACAGGTGGAGTTGGTGCTGGTAAATCAGCAGTTCTTGAATATTTAGCTGATAATTACAACTGTGATATTATTATGACGGATGATGTAGCCAAAGGATTGTATACAAAAGGTTCTAAGACATATGAAATGATGATAGCATTGATTGGCGAAGATATTGTCGATGAAACAGGAGAGATTGATAAAAAGAAGCTGGCAGATATAATATTTTCTAATGCCAATAAACGTATGGCAGTAAATAGTATAGTACACCCGGCAGTAAAGCAGGAGGTTATCACACGCATAACGAATAATAAAATAGCTGGAAGATTAGATTATACATTTGTTGAGTCAGCACTGCTGCTTACAGAACATTATGATGTATTCTGCGATGAGGTATGGTATATAGACACATCAGAGGATATAAGAAGACGGCGCTTAAAAGAAAGCCGTGGCTATAGTGATGAGAAGATTGATAATATATTAAAGAGCCAGCAGGCATTAGAGAATATTAAAGATAAATGCAGCTATTGTATTGATAATAATAAGGATTTAGAATATACTTTCAGACAGATACAAAACATTTTATTGAGCTAAAGTGGCTCTTGTGTTAAAATGTGGGCAGAAATGAGGATATGATATGGATAAAGAAAGGAATTCCAACAATAGTTATGTGTTTGGTCTTGATATAGGAACAAGGAGCGTTGTTGGCGTTGTAGGTTATCTTGAATATGGCAGATTTAAAATAGCAGCAATGGCACAGCAGCTCCATACAACGCGTGCTATGCTTGATGGGCAGATACACGATATATATAAAGTAGGTGATACAATACGTCAGGTTAAGCTTGCACTTGAAAGGCAGCTTAATATGGAACTTAAAGATGTATGTATAGCTGCTGCGGGCAGGGTTTTAAGAACAGTTAATGCGACTGCCGAGTATGAATTTGAAGAAGAGACAAGAGTTACAGCGGAGGATATATATTCGCTTAATCTTCTTGCGGTAGAGAATGCACATCATTCAATCAATGATGCCACACAGAAAGACAGATTTTACTGTGTAGGCAATACACCTATAAGATATCAGCTTAATGGTTATGATATAGGTAACCTTGAGGGGCATAAGGCTAGAAAAATATTTGTTGAGCTTATTGCTACATTTCTTCCGGAAGAAGTTGTAGATGGACTTTACGAGGCAGTAGAGTATGCTGGACTTAATGTTGCTTCACTTACATTAGAGCCAATAGCTTCAATGAATATTGCGATTCCAGAACAGTACAGACTTCTTAACATATGTCTTGTCGATGTCGGAGCGGGTACATCGGATATATGTATTACTAAAGATGGAAGCATTGTGGCTTATGGTATGATTCCATTAGCAGGTGATGAGATAACAGAAAAGATTGCAAAGAATTATCTTGTTGACTTCAACACAGCGGAGACTATTAAGATATCCGCAAGCAATCCGGACAATAAAGAGGTTGTGTTCAATGATATTATGGGACTTGAACAGAGGGTTGCTTCAAGCGAGATACAGGCAATAGCAGAAGAATCAATTGATAATATGGCAAAGTCGACATCAGATAAGATTATCGAGCTTAATGGCGGTAAGCCGGTAAATGCTGTATTCGTTGTAGGTGGTGGCGGTAAAATGCCAAGTTACACCAAGGTACTTGCTAAGAATCTTGGCATAGCACCTGAAAGAGTTGCAATAAGAGGAAAGGAAGTCCTTACAACAGTGGATTTTAATGTTGAAGGCTTTGAGAAAGATTCTTTATATGTAACACCAGTAGGTATATGTACGAATTATTATACACAGAAGAATAAGTTTATATTTGTTAATGTCAATAATGAGCGTATTAAGTTATATGATAATAATAAGCTCACAGTATTTGATGCGATTATGCAGATAGGTTATCCTAATGAGAAGCTTTTCCCAAGACGGGGCGCTCAGATTGAATTTATGGTTAATGGCAAAGTAAGGCTTGTAAGAGGTCTTGCCGGGGAAGGTGCAGTTATTACACTTAATAATAAGCCTGCCAGCCTTAATACAGCAATTGAGCAGAATGATGTCATATTTGTTGAGGAGTCAACGATTGGTGAGCCGGCTTCAATTACTTTAGGACAGATAGAAGAATTTGGTTCAGATATAACATTTGTTGTCAATGGAAAGAATATCGTCTGCCCAAGATTTGCATATGTTAATGGTGAATTAAAGTCAGAATTCTATGATATCAGAAATGAAGACTCAATAAGAATAGAGAACTTCTATACAGTAGAACAGTTATTTACATTCCTTGACCTGGACTATAAAGATTATGATGTATTAGTTAATAATATGCCAGCTAATAAACATACTAAGGTTTATGAGAATTTTATGGTTTCATTCAGCAATGTGCCTAAGCAGACAAGCTATGCTGATTTAGAAGATGATACAGAAAATGAAGATGCTGACGGAGGTTATTATTCAGATAACAATACTGAGCAGAATAATGAAGCTGGAAATGGACCTGTAGGCCAGAATGATAGTGATGATAATAATTCGTCTGATATGTCTGATGCGACTAAAGGTAATAATGCTGGTGATACACAAGAATCAGCCGATGGAGCTTCATTTAATACAGCACCTGATATTCAAAGGCCAATCAGGGATGTGTCAATAATCGTTAATGGCACACCTGTTGTATTAAAGAGTGATTATGTGCTTGTTGATTTATTCCAGTTTTATGACTTTGACCTTTCCAAACCCAAGGGAAATATTGTAATATTACATAATGGTATCAGAAGTGAATATACAGCACCGCTAAATGATGGTGATGATATAAAGATATTCTGGGAATAACAAGCTTTAAGTAATGTGAAGAATTTATAATTCATAATAATAGAAATGAGGATTGACTTATGAGAATGATGCCGATTGCAAGCGGCAGTAGTGGCAACTGTATATATATTGGTTCAGATGATACACATATATTAATAGATGCTGGAATAAGCCGTAAGAAGATAGAAGAAGGGCTTAACAGCATAGATGTATCATTAAAGGATATAGATGCAGTATTTGTTACACACGAACATATTGACCATATAAAAGGACTTGGCGTAATGTCAAGAAAAGATGGAATACCAATATATTCAACAGACGGAACAATTAATGGAATTAAGGCAGCTACGAGCCTTGGAAATATAGACTCAGATTATTACCATATAATTGAAGCTGATACAGATATTCATCTTAAAGATATGACAATACATAGTTTCAGTGTATCGCACGATGCCAATGAACCAGTTGCCTACAGTGTATATTGCGATAATAACAAAGCTTCGGTCATAACAGATCTTGGATATTATGATGACTATATTATTGATAATCTTGAGAATTCGGATATGATGCTTGTTGAAGCCAACCACGATATTAATATGCTTCAGATAGGAAGTTATCCTTATTATCTTAAACAGCGCATACTTGGCAATAAAGGACATTTGTCGAATGATTCATCAGCAAGGCTTATCAATTCTCTTCTTAATGATAACATTAAAGGGATATACCTTGGACATTTAAGCAAAGAGAATAATTATGATAAGCTTGCATATGAAACAGTTAAGTTAGAGATAGACTTAAGTGATAATGAATACAAGTCTAAAGATTTTCATATAGAGGTAGCAAAGAGAAGTGAGCCATCAACACTTCTTGAAATATAGCACTACAGTGGTATAAATATGCGAGAGCATATTTACATAAATACATATGCACAAATGCAAAGAATGGAGGACTATTATGAAAAAATGTGTAATTACAGTTGTAGGAAAGGATACTGTTGGTATCATAGCAAAGGTGTGTACATATCTTGCTAAGACAGAAATTAATATTCTTGATATTTCCCAGACTATCGTATCAGGTTATTTTAATATGATGATGATAGTTGATTTATCAAATTCCAATACAGGCTTTGATGAAGTTGTAACAGCACTTGAGAATCTTGGCAAGGAAATTGGTGTTGTAATTAAATGTCAGAGAGAAGAAATCTTTGATATGATGCACAGAATTTAATTAACTATTATTAAGTATACGCCATTGGCGATGCGGAAATGAGGAGAAAAATGATTAACATATATGAAGTTACTGAAACCAACAAAATGGTTGAGAAGGAAAATCTTGATGTAAGAACAATTACATTTGGTATCAATCTTCTTGACTGTGCAAGCGAGAATCTTGATGAAGTAAATGAAAAAATATATAAAAAAATCACAACTCTTGCTAAAGACCTTGTAAAGACAGGAGAGGATATTTCAAGGGAAATAGGTATTCCAATAGTTAATAAAAGAATTTCTATAACACCTATTTCATTAGTTGGTGCCTCATGCTGTAAAACACCTGACGATTATGTAACTATTGCAAAGACACTTGATAAGGCTGCTCATGAAGTCGGAGTTAATTTCATAGGTGGTTATTCTGCTGTTGTATCAAAGGGTATGACAAAGAGCGATGAACTGCTTATCCGTTCAATTCCTAAAGCACTTGCATCTACAGAACTTATATGCAGCTCAGTAAATGTTGGCTCTACAAAGACGGGTATTAATATGGATGCTGTAAGACTTATGGGCGAAATAGTTAAAGAGACTGCCGCATTAACGAAAGATGCAGACTCTCTTGGCTGTGCAAAGCTTGTTGTATTATGTAATGCTCCAGATGATAATCCATTTATGGCAGGAGCTTTCCACGGAGTTACAGAAGATGATGCTATTATCAATGTAGGTGTCAGTGGTCCGGGTGTTGTTAAGTATGCACTTGAAAGTGTAAGAGGAGAAAGTTTTGAAGTACTCTGCGAAACTATCAAGAAGACAGCATTTAAGATAACAAGAGTAGGACAGCTTGTTGCTCAGGAAGCTTCTAGACGACTTGGTATACCATTTGGTATAATCGATCTTTCGCTTGCCCCAACACCGGCAATTGGTGATTCTGTTGCAGAAATTCTTGAAGAAATCGGACTTGAGAGAGCCGGTGCTCCGGGAACAACAGCAGCACTTGCACTTCTTAACGATCAGGTTAAGAAAGGCGGCGTAATGGCTTCATCATATGTAGGCGGACTTAGTGGTGCATTTATTCCGGTAAGTGAAGATCAGGGAATGATTGATGCAGTTAATGCGGGTTCGCTTACTATTGAAAAGCTTGAAGCTATGACATGTGTATGTTCTGTAGGTCTTGATATGATTGCTATACCAGGAGATACAAAGGCATCTACAATATCTGGTATCATTGCAGATGAAGCAGCTATCGGTATGGTAAACCAGAAGACAACAGCGGTAAGAGTAATACCTGTTGTTGGAAAAGGTGTTGGCGAAACTGTAGAATTCGGCGGACTTTTAGGCTATGCTCCTATTATGCCGGTTAATACATTTGACTGCTCAGCATTTGTAAACAGACCAGGAAGAATACCTGCGCCTATACATAGTTTTAAGAATTAATTACACATTTTAGAGTTAATATATTGATGTAGGTTATGTGACAACATAAGTTATATGGTGGTTAATATATATAACGAAGTGACATATATATTGAAATAACTTACATAGTAAAAATCCCCCCGGAGCAAAAGCTTCAGGGGCATTTTTATGTGTTGGATATATTCGCTGTGTTTAATATTAATTATAATTTATGTTATGATATAATATGACTACTTCGTAGTCACTTAGAAGT
>ENA-OPNP01000664-OPNP01000664.1-human-gut-metagenome-genome-assembly--contig:-NODE-664-length-12269-cov-1.970935_pt1 | contig 12269 bp, 9 predicted proteins | sample MGYA00241539_ERZ501775 | MGnify/ENA primary metagenome ERZ501775 (study PRJEB25962, sample SAMEA2042651) | human gut metagenome | biome: human gut; feature: human-associated habitat; material: faeces... | reverse complement strand
CGGTTGACTGTGCGGACACTGTCGCTTTCAATACTGGTAACATCTCCCTCGCAGTTGGTGAAATAGATGTAATGTCCCATATCCATGAAACGATAGACCTTACACCCTTCGTGTTCGAACAGATATTCGACTTGATAAGTGGAATTGTTTACCGGTTTTTCCTTTGTAAGGGGTATTTGTGAGACACATGAAGAAAGACATGCGTTGCAAACGAGCAATAGACTTGCTGAAAATGTATTATACAAACTAGCTCTTCTCATCTTCGAATATTTTTAAGTTAACATCCAAAGTTAACAATTAAAGAATCACATGGTATGATCGAAAGGTATTTTACCTACAATTAGGTATATTTTTATTGTTCCGGAAAACATTACTTTGCTTCCTATTGTCATAGTAGATAAGTATGCTTGCAGATAGAAATCCGTCTATCGGCAGATAAAAATTATCAATTTGAAAAATTCTTTCAATCAGTATCTTACGATTTACCTTTGTAGGGTAAACAAAAAATAGTAGTAACAAATTAAATAGTAAAAATCATGGAACCAATTATCAATTCACAAGTACCCGAATTCAAAGTTCAAGCTTTTCAGAATGGTAGTTTCAAGACAGTAAGTAGCGAAGATATCAAGGGCAAATGGGCCATCTTTTTCTTCTATCCTGCCGACTTTACGTTCGTATGTCCGACCGAATTGGTCGATATGGCTGACAAGTACGGCAAATTTCAGGAGATGGGTGTCGAAGTATATTCCGTAAGTACAGACTCGCACTTTGTACACAAAGCATGGCATGATGCTTCCGAAACGATCCGTAAGATCAAATATCCGATGCTGGCAGACCCGACAGGGGCTTTAAGCCGTGCATTCGGTGTGATGATTGAAGAAGAGGGTATGGCTTATCGCGGTACGTTCCTGGTAAATCCCGAGGGAAAGATCAAGATTGCCGAAATCCACGATAACGGTATCGGCCGTAATGCAGACGAATTGCTTCGTAAAGTTGAAGCTGCCCAGTTCGTTGCTTCTCACCCGAACGAAGTTTGTCCTGCAAAGTGGAAAAAAGGCGAAGCAACCTTGAAGCCGAGTATCGACTTGGTTGGTAAGATCTAAAGTTATGTTAGACTCAGCAATGAAAGACCAGCTTTCGGGTATTTTCTCCGGACTGGTATCCCAATATGTATTTGATATACAAGTCGCTCCCGATCACGAAAGCCGTCAGGAGCTAATAGACCTGCTTGGTGATGTGGCATCATGCTCGGATCATTTGTCATGCAGCGTTGCGGATGGCGAAGGACTTCAGTTTACAATTGTAAAAGACGGTATGCCTACCGGTATCCGGTTTCGTGCAGTACCTAACGGACATGAGTTTACATCCTTGTTGTTAGCTGTCCTGAATAGTGATGGAAAAGGTAAAAATATACCGGACGAAAGTATCTGTGCCCGTATCAGAGCCTTGAATGGTCCGATCAAGCTGACGACTTATGTTTCTCTTACTTGCACCAATTGTCCGGATGTAGTGCAGGCACTCAATGTCATGGCTACTCTCAATAGCCGGATCACCCACGAAACGGTGGATGGCGCTATCAACCAAAAAGAAGTTGAGACCATGAAAGTACAGGGAGTCCCTTCTGTTTTTGCAGATGGCAGGCTGATCAATGTGGGGCGTAGTGATTTGGGAGAATTGCTTTCCAAACTCGAAGCCCAATACGGAATTAATGAAGGGGGTGTTGATAACTCTGTTGAAAAACCTGTTAAGAACTATGATGTGTTAATAGTGGGGGGTGGACCTGCCGGTGCAGCTTCTGCCATCTACTCGGCACGTAAAGGCTTGAATGTCGCAGTGATAGCCGAACGTATCGGAGGACAGGTCAAAGAAACGGTCGGTATCGAGAACCTGATTTCCGTTCCTCAGACTACCGGACAGCAGTTGGCGAACGACCTTCTGACACATATCAACGACTATCCGGTCGATATACTGGAGCATCGCCGTGTGGATAAAGTCGAACTGGATGGATCGGCGAAACTTCTGACCACTTCTACCGGTGAACGTTTTTCTGCTCCTGCCCTTATCGTGGCGACAGGTGCAAGCTGGCGCAAGTTGAATGTTCCGGGCGAAGCGGACTATATCGGAAAAGGTGTCGCTTTTTGCCCTCACTGCGATGGTCCGTTCTATAAAGGTAAGCACGTAGCGGTTGTCGGCGGTGGAAATTCGGGTATCGAAGCGGCTATAGATTTGGCTGGCATTTGTTCGAAAGTGACGGTTCTGGAATTTATGGACGAGCTAAAAGCCGACCAAGTGTTGCAGGAGAAAGCCCGAAATCTGCCAAATGTGGAAATCTTCACCTCGTCGCAGACCACAAAAGTCGATGGAAACGGGGAAAATGTAACTTCCATCCGCATCAAAGACCGTCTTACCGGCGAGGAACGCGACTATCCCTTGGATGGTATCTTCGTACAAATCGGTCTGGCAGCCAACAGTGCCCCATTCCGCGACAGCTTGGAAACGACTCCGGCAGGGGAAATCAAAATCGATACTTTCTGCCGTACGACACTTCGGGGAGTATATGCCGCAGGAGATGTGTCAAATGTTCCTTATAAGCAGATAGTCATCGCTATGGGCGAAGGGGCTAAAGCGGCACTTTCAGCATTCGACGACCGTATCCGCGGAGTTATTTAGGAAATATCACCCATAAAGAAGCATAGGCAGGGAAGCACACGTTAAGGATTGGTAATCTTCAGCTCTTGAATCAGATTACCTGCCTTTCCATATTTCTCAATCATGAACAACATATAACGCACATCCACCCCGATGGTGCGCTGCATCTTCGGTTCATAAAGGATGTCGCTGCTCATAGCTTCCCAGTTACCATCGAAGGCAAGTCCCAGAAGCTCTCCTCTGGCATTGAACATGGCACTGCCGGAATTGCCTCCCGTAATGTCGTTGTTGGAAATGAAGCAAACGCTCATTTCACCCTTTTCATCGGCATATCTGCCAAAGTCACCGGAGGAAAGGAGGGATACCAATTCGGGCTGCACTTCAAAATCCACATCGCCTGCATGGGCTCTGACTTTCTCCAGAATGCCCATCGTGGTGGTATAATAATCATATTTCACTCCGTCGGACGGGGCATAGCCGCACACAGTGCCAAAACTCAAGCGCATGGTGGAGTTGGCATCGGGATAGAAGTTACGGGATGCGTACATCCGCCGCACGGCAGCATTGAACAAGCGCTCATTCCGCTCGATTTCACCGGAGGCCTGCTGGACCTCCATGTTCATCTCGAATAGTTTTGTAATCAGATCGATACCCAGACTGATGGCAGGGTCGTTATATATCTGATAGGTGGTGTCCTGCTCCAAGAAGCGCTTCAATCCACGGGGCGTGGTCAGCTCCGAACGGGCATAAAGGCTGTTTACATAGGCACGCTCGTTGCCTCCGTATTCTGTTGCAATTGTCTGGTAGAGCTCGGGAAGGTAGGTCGAATCCACTTGGGAACGGTATTCTTTCAGCAGTGCCGCGAACACTTCCTTGTCAATGCCCAAGTCCAGATTGGCATACTTCTCAACGATGGCTTTCAGATTGGCAACCACCGTTTTCTCTTCGCCCTCAAAGTCGAAATTAAGGATGGACAAAGCAAGCTGTATCAGCTCCGGGCCGTTCAGGAAAGACTCGGCAAAGTAAGCCCTGGCGCGATAAGCTTCGCGGCGGCTCTTGTAGTTCAACTCCAAATCAGTGAAAAGGTGCAGCAAGTGTTCCCGTTCCTTTGGGGTCTGCTGTATCCATCGGCGAAGTTCGGTTTCCAAGGCACGCTTCTTATCCAGCACATGCAACTTTTTAATGGTACGGTTCACCCCTATGCTGTTCTTCCAGTAATTGGAGCTTTCGTCATATTTGGAAGCATACTTGATACGGATGCTGTCGCGGCTATCCATTTCACGCTTCCAGATGGCCTGCTTCACACCACGGACATCTATCTGCGCCTGGTTGGTGGTAGTCATCATCTCTTCGATGCCGAAAGAGGAGAGGTAGCGTTCCGTGCTGCCCGGATAGCCCAGCGTCATACAGAAGGAACCTTCACGGTAGCCGTCAAGGGAAATCGGGGCTACATATTCGGGACGGTAGGGAACATTGTCGGGAGAATAATCGGCAGGGCGGTTATGCTTATCGGCATAGATACGGAATACGGAGAAATCACCGGTATGGCGCGGCCATTCCCAGTTGTCAGTGTCCCAGCCGAACTTGCCTACCGAGGAAGGCGGTGCAAACACCAGACGCACGTCATTGTAATCGCGATAAACGGAAAGCCAGAACTCGTTGCCTCCATAGTAAGCATCCACAATGCCTACCAACGTGGAGTCCTTGCGGGAAACTTCTTCGCCGATAACCAGCATCACCGAATCGACCGCACTCGTACGCCCCGCCTCATCCATATCCGGCTTTACCGCCCCAAGCCCGCGGCGGGTCACGTCTTCCTGACGTAAAAGGAAACGTACATAAAGTTCCGGATTAGGAAGCTCCTCACTAAGATTATGTGCCACAAAACCATCCTTCAGATAGTCGTGCTCCACAGACGAATGCTGCTGTATGCTGCTGAAACCGCAATGATGATTGGTAAACACCAGCCCGTCCCCGGACACCACCACCCCGGAACAAAAGCCTCCGAAGCTGACTACCGCATCCTTCAGCGACGGGCGTTTCGTATTGTATAGCTTATTAACAGGCATCTGCAAACCCAGCTCTTTCATGGTCCGGCGTGTCTGCTTGTTCAGGTTTCCCAGCATCCACATCCCTTCATCCGCTTGTCCCGGCAGAGAGAGGAGGAAGCAGACGGCTATCAGTATAAATCTTAATTTCATGCCAAATAAGTATATTTCTACCCCCTCGGGGGATGTTGTCATTCCGTAATCAGCCTCAATTGCTTGGCTCCCGTACGTGCCTTGAGCCATTCGGCAATCTTTTCCTTCTCGTGAGCAGCCGGGTGTTTGCCGAACTTCAATACGGCAAGGGTCACTGTATCCACCCGTACCGAATCTACCGTCAGTTCAATCGCATGAGATATTGAGACTGTCTTCACCGATGGATAGAGCACCTTCAACTCGGGAATAATCTTTTTGCCCAATTCATCGAAGGTTTTATATCTTTCCAGATTCTGTTCAAGAGTTTCAATCTGCTGTTTCTGCTCCACCAAGCGCTGCTCGCTGTTCTTGTAGAAATCTTCCATCACCATGGCACGGATGGAAGAAATATCCACCGCTTCGTTGTTCATGCCCTGAAGCACAATCAGCTTGGTGTTATCGAGCTTATAGTCCTTCATCTTACTGCGGGCAATGGCAATGGAAGCTTCGGGCACCTCCTGCCCTATCAACACTACACGTATTTCATGACCCTTGCCGTCATGGTGAATCTTCTTGTCCAATACCTGCGTATTCTCAAAGGAGAGTTGCTCGTTGACAAAGCGGTTGGCGGCACTTTCAAAGAAGGTATCCTGAATGATTCCTACCGTCAGATACACAGCAGGGCACATGGTCAGCACTGCAATCAGGATGATGTATTTGCGCACTTTCTTCTCCCTATTCTTGTCTACAAACTCCTTACGCTGGAAGTGCATCACACGCACCCCTACAAAAGTGGCGAGACTGATAAACACGGAATTGATAAAATAAAGGTAGAATGCGCCGAGGAAGTAAATCAGATTGCCCGTTGCCAGCCCGTAACCTGCCGTACAGAGAGGTGGCATCAGCGCCGTGGCAATGGCAACGCCGGGAATCACATTTCCTTTCTCTTTGGTAGAAAGCGCAGTCACACCTGCCAAGCCGCCCATCAAGGCGATGAATACATCATAAATAGTGGGCGATGTACGTGCCAGCAATTCCGACTGCCCTTCGGCAACGGGGCTGACCAGAAAAAATATGGTAGCCGTAGTCACACTGAACAAAGTGGTTATCAGGAAGCTCTTCAATGAACGTTTCATCAGTTCAAAGTCATTCAGTCCCACGGAAAGCCCCACACCCATAATAGGTCCCATCAGCGGTGAGATGAGCATGGCACCGATAATCACAGCGGTGGAGTTCACATTCAGCCCCAACGAAGCCATGAATATGGCGAATATCAGAATCCAAAGATTGGCTCCCTTGAATTCCACTCCCTTACGGATGGAGTCTACAGTTTCCAGTTCATTGTCCTTGTCTTTACGCAAATCAAGATACTCTTTCAGAAAGGTCTTGACGGCAAAGGAGTTTCTTTTATCAGAATCCATAATATTTACGATTTGACGATTTACGATTGAATTTACTGTTTCCTTATCAGTTTGTTGATGACGGGGATACTGCCGAGAGGCATATCACGCCACACGATGTAGACCACAAAGACCAGCAACAATATAGTTCGGTATGCCATACGCAGGTAGATATTATCTATCGGGACATACTCTGCTGCCAGGTAGAGAACTGCCGCAAGTAATACATAGCCGCCAATGGCTTTCAGGTCATACTGAATGGGATACTTCTTCTGCCCCACGAAGTAAGACAGCAGCATGGCGATGCCGTAACCGCAGAAGCCTGCCCAGGCACAAGCCATATAGCTGTATCGGGGAATCAGAAGTATGTTCATCACTACCAGTACCGTGCAACCTATCAGGGAGAAATAAGCGCCCCAACGCGTCTCGTCAATCAGCTTGTACCAGAAAGAAAGATTGAAGTAGATACCCATAAAGATTTCGGCAGCCATCACGATGGGCACTACCCGCAACCCCGGCCAGTAGTCGCGACCTATAATATGGCGCAGGATGTCCAGATAGAACATGACAGCGAGGAATGCCAGCAGTGTGAAGATGATGAAGAACTTCATGGCTTGCGCATACATCTGCTTGTTGTCCTTGTCCCGGCTCTTCCCGAAGACAAAAGGCTCGTATGCATAGCGGAAGGCTTGTGTAAGCATCGCCATCACCATGGCAATCTTGCTGGCAGCCCCATAAATGCCCAACTGTACGGAAGCTTCCGCCTCATCCGGATAGACAAAAGGAAAAATAATCTTATCCGCCACCTGATTCAGGATACCTGCCAAGCCGAGTACCAGCAACGGCAGACAATAAGCAAGCATCCGCTTCAGCAGTTTTCTGTCCAGCACGTAGGAAAACCCACGCAACTCCGGAATCATGCAAAGCATGATGGTAGAGGTACATATCAGATTGAAAAGGAAGGCATAGCCCACGTCATCCCCTTTCATCCCTACATAATAGAGCAGATTCAGTGCAATGTTCAGGAAGATGAACAGCAGTTTGAGTGCCGCAAACTTAATGGGACGCTTCTTGTAGCGCAAATAAGCGAAAGGAATGCTTTGAATAGCATCCATCGCCACCACAATCATCATCATGCCCACGTACCAGGGATGGTCACCATACTCCAGCCATCCGGCAATGGGGTTGAGGAACAGCAATCCCAATGCAAGAAAGGTAAGCGCCCCCACACTCACACTGAGCAATGTCGTGGAGTACACCCGCATCGGGTCATCCTCTCCTTTATTGGCAAAGCGGAAGAAACCGGTCTCCATGCCGCACGTCAACAACACCAGCATGAGCGCCACCCACGCATATACATTCGTCACTACGCCATAGCCTCCGCTCTGTGCGGACATCGCCATGGTATATACGGGCACCAGCAGGTAATTGAGGAAACGCCCCACAATGCTGCTCAACCCATAAATGGCAGTTTCTTTTGCCAATGATTTTAATCCGGCCACTTCTTTAATGGTTGTTATGAACACAAAGGCACGGAGGCACAGAGTTTTTTAGGATAAGAGGAAAGAGAGACTTTATGTCTCCGCATCTCTGTATTCGTTTTCTTAAAATGAATCACTCGTCGCCAAACAAGGTACGCTGGCTACTATAGAGGCTTCGCCCCAGATGCTTGTAGGCAAGCTCCGTCACTTCACGCCCACGGGGAGTGCGTTTCAGGAAACCTTCTTTTATCAGGAACGGTTCATAGACTTCCTCTATCGTACCTGCATCTTCGCCCAAAGCAGTGGCGATGGTAGTCAATCCCACCGGACCGCCTTTGAACTTGTCGATGATGGTACAGAGTATCTTATTGTCTATCTCGTCCAGACCATACTTGTCGATATTCAGAGCCTCAAGGGCAAACTGTGCGATTTCCGTGTCAATGCTCCCCGAACCTTTCACCTGGGCAAAATCGCGTACACGCCGCAGCAATGCATTGGCAATACGCGGTGTGCCACGGCTGCGGCTCGCAATCTCGGCGGCAGCCCTTACGGAGCAAGGCACATCGAGAATGCCGGACGAACGACGTATAATGCCGCTCAACACATCATCATCGTAATATTCCAGATGCAGGTTGATGCCGAAACGGGCACGCAACGGAGCTGTCAGCAGACCGCTGCGAGTGGTGGCTCCCACCAGCGTGAAAGGATTCAAGTCAATCTGTATGCTTCGGGCAGAAGGACCTTTGTCTATCATGATATCAATGCGGTAGTCCTCCATGGCCGAGTACAGATACTCCTCCACTACGGGGCTCAACCGGTGTATTTCGTCGATGAAAAGTACATCGTTCGGCTCCAGGCTGGTAAGCACTCCCGCCAAATCTCCCGGCTTGTCGAGTACCGGACCGGAAGTTATCTTGAAACCTACGCCCAGTTCGTTGGCTATGATATTGCTGAGTGTCGTTTTTCCCAATCCGGGAGGGCCGTGAAGCAACACATGGTCCAGCGCCTCGCCACGCAGGCGGGCAGCTTTCACAAATATGCGCAGATTGTCCACCACCTTGTCCTGCCCGCTGAAATCCTCAAAATTCAACGGACGGAGAGCGTTCTCGAAATCACGTTCTCGGCTGGTGACGGGCTGCTGGTTGCGTATATCAAAATCTTCTTGTTCCATTCCAGATTCCTTTGTTTTCTGCAAAATAACTAATTTATTTTGAGATAAGCGATAGAAGGAATGATAAAACACTGCCTCTCGTCCATCAACGCTTCATGAACTCCTTCCGCTCCTCGTCCGAAAACTTCTCTATCGCATAGCGCAACATGGTACGGGGCATCGTCCTGCAATGCTTCTCCAAGAATTGCACCAGCAAGTCCTTGTCCCGCTTACCCATCTCCCGGAGCATCCATCCTACCGCCTTTTGCATCAAGTCATGCTTATGATGGAGCAGCCGTTCCGAAAGGGCTAATATATCGATGAAATCACCGTTTTTGATGAGTGTATAGGTAGATACCACGGCAATGCGCTGGTTCCAAAGCAGCGGAGTATCCGCCAGCCGGTAGAGGTCTTCGCGAGGTTTGTCTTTCAGATATTCGCCCACAATGCCGGGGGCAGACAAATCGACCAAATCCCAATTATTGATACGGGCTGTCTGCGAAAGGTAAAAGTCATAAATCTCCTTTTTCCCCTTTTCATCGCTCTTTTTGAACCGCTCCACCAACATCAGCAAGGCACAAAGGCGACACTCGTGCCATTCACTCTGAAGCAAGGTTGCCATTACCCCAAAAGGTTCGTGCTTGTGCTGCTTTGCCACCTGCCGGGTGTTGGGTACCACCACTCCCAGAAACTTATCCCCCTCGCCATACTGCCCCTTTCCGGTCTTGAAGAAACGGGGAAGATACTCCCTTTTCACCGGGTCGATATACGCCTCCAATTCCTGCTGAATCTGTGCCGAGATGCACGCCACTTCTTCTGCCGAAAGCACACGTTCGCACAAGACGGTTTCCACTGCTTCATTCTTCTTTTTCATCCTTCTCTCATTTGATTTACACGGATTTGAATTCATCCGCCAACGGACAAAAATACGATATTTATATCGGAACTATGGAAAGTTATCTTTAATTTTGCAACCGGTATGTCCAATCCTTAAAACCGTACGACATGTATAAAGCTGTTTTGGGAGCAATCTGCTGCCTTTCTTTCGCACTATCCTTACATGCACAATCTCCACAAGAAAAGGGATTGCAAAGCATCAGCCGCACTTCGGCCGAGGCTATTGTCGGTTTTCTTGCCGACGATGAGCTGCAAGGACGCGAAGCAGGCATGCACGGTTCACGACTGGCTGCCCGCTATCTGGCATCCTGCCTGAAAGAAGCCGGCATTGCCCCGCTGGAAAAGGACAATTATTACCAGCCCTTCGAGGCTTACAACAAGGAACGCCAACAACGGGGACGGTGGCAAGTGCATCCCGACTCCATCGCCATCCTTAAACAAGGCGTCCACCGCATCCTGCAGATGAGTAATGTATTGGGAACCATCCCGGGAGAACGACCGGATGAATATGTCATCGTAGGTGCCCACTTCGACCATCTGGGTGTGGACGAGACGCTGGCAAACGACCGGATATACAACGGTGCAGACGACAATGCCTCCGGTGTCTCTGCCGTCCTGCAGATAGCCCGTGCATTTCTTGCCACCGGACAGAAGCCTCTGCGCACGGTCATCTTTGCCTTTTGGGATGGGGAAGAAAAGGGATTGCTCGGCTCAAAATACTTTGTACAAAGCTGTCCTTTCATCAGCCAGGTGAAAGGTTATCTCAATTTCGACATGATAGGCCGTAACAATAAGCCCGAGCAGCCTCAACACGTTGTCTACTTCTACACCGCCGCCCACCCCGTATTCGGCGACTGGCTGAAGCAGGACATTGCACGCTACAGCTTGCGCCTGCAACCGGACTACCGCGCCTGGGACCGCCCCACGGGAGGAAGTGACAATGCTTCTTTTGCCCTGTGCAACATCCCCATCATCTGGTACCACACAGACGGACATCCCGATTACCACCAGCCTTCGGACCACACCGACCGGCTGAACTGGGAAAAAATGATAGAAATAACCAAAGCAGCTTTCCTCAACGCCTGGAATCTTGCCAACGAAAACAAATATTAATCCATTAGAACAAAGTAACGATACATGGTTTTAAATTACATCTGGGTAGCATTCTTCGTCATCGCATTCATCGTGGCCCTCTGCAAACTCATTTTTATGGGTGATGTGGAGATATTCACAGAACTCGTCAACTCCACCTTCTCCTCTTCCAAAACAGCTTTTGAAATATCCCTGGGACTGACAGGAATACTCGCCCTCTGGCTCGGCGTGATGAAAATAGGCGAAAACAGCGGCATGATCAATGCCCTCTCCCGTTGGCTGAGTCCGGTATTCTGCCGTCTCTTTCCCGAAATACCGAAAGGACATCCTGCCATGGGTTCCATATTCATGAATCTCTCTGCCAACATGCTGGGGCTGGACAATGCCGCTACCCCAATGGGGCTGAAAGCCATGAAGGAACTTCAGGAACTAAACCCGAAAAAGGATACTGCCACCAATCCGATGGTAATGTTCCTTGTCCTCAACACCTCGGGACTGATACTTATCCCCGTCAGCATCATGATGTATCGCTCGCAGATGGGTGCCGCCCAACCCACGGACATCTTTATCCCCACACTGATAACGACTGCCATCTCGACCATTGTCGGTGTCATTGCCGTCAGCATTGCACAACGCATCAACCTGCTGAACAAGCCCATACTTATCCTGATTGGCTGCATCAGTCTTTTCTTTGCCGCACTCATTTATCTGTTCACACAGATTAGCCGTGATGAAATGGGTGTATATTCCACTTTAATTGCCAACATACTGCTGTTCTCCATCATCCTGCTGTTCATCCTCTGGGGGCTATGGAAGAAAATCAATGTATACGATGCCTTCATCGAAGGGGCCAAAGAAGGCTTCACCACCGCTGTACGCATCATTCCCTATCTGGTTGCCTTCCTCGTTGGAATCGCCGTTTTCCGTACTTCCGGCGCCATGGATATACTGGTGAACGGTATCGGTTATGTGGTAGGACTGTTCGGTGTAGACACCAGTTTTGTAGGTGCCCTGCCCACTGCCTTGATGAAGTCACTGAGCGGCAGCGGTGCCAACGGACTGATGATTGACACCATGAAGCAATATGGTCCCGATTCATTCGTCAGCCGTATGAGCTGCGTGGCACGCGGTGCTTCGGATACTACGTTCTATATCCTTGCTGTGTATTTCGGCAGCGTAGGTATCACCAAAACGAGGAATGCCGTGACGTGTGGGCTGATTACCGATTTCTCCGGCATCATTGCAGCGATTATTATCAGTTATATGTTCTTCTTCTAAAGAAACTGTCTTAATCACAGGAATGTAATTTCAATCGTAAATCGTAAAATTGTAAATAAAATGATTAGTTATCAGACAGACGGCGTGGAAATGCCATCCATCAAGAAGCGTGAAACCACGGAATGGATAAAATCCGTAGCCG
>ENA-OPNP01000639-OPNP01000639.1-human-gut-metagenome-genome-assembly--contig:-NODE-639-length-12617-cov-1.554609_pt1 | contig 12617 bp, 6 predicted proteins | sample MGYA00241539_ERZ501775 | MGnify/ENA primary metagenome ERZ501775 (study PRJEB25962, sample SAMEA2042651) | human gut metagenome | biome: human gut; feature: human-associated habitat; material: faeces... | reverse complement strand
ATCTGTTTTCCCGGCAAGGGTAGAATTATTAAAGAACTTCGGCATACGTGGATCGCCATATGCATTCATATAATCTACAATATTTGCATTCACACGCAGATCACCCCAACTTACAGCTGCCAGTTGATAGGGATTACTCTGCGTGCCACAAGAAAGCATAGCATTATCCGAATTACTTTCAATCAATCCTGCTTTATGTGTTACTGCTGCTTCAGCTGCCTCTTGAGCAATGCCAGGCCATGTTCCGCTGATTCGCATTGCAACACGTAAACGCATTGAATTGGCTAGCTTAGCCCAACCTGAATAATTTCCATCAAAAACCGGATCATTGGCTCCCAATGGGGCATTACCATTTGTTTCTACATAATAGTTGTACAAAACATCGGCTGCATTGGCTAAATCACTTAATATACTGGTATAGACCTGTTCCTGGGTATCATAAGATACATAGAAATTACCCTTCTTTACTTGGCTGTAAGGCATCGGTCCATAACAATCCGCAACGCGAAGCATTGTTATTGCACGTATCATACACGCAAAAGCATAATAATGTCCCGTAGAATTTGTCGCTTCTTGTATTTGGAAAAAGTTTCCATATATTTTTTCAAACGGAGTGTTCCAGGGGGTAGCATTCCAGGCATCACTCTGATTGAATGTGCTGAAGTTTGTACCACTCCATGTGTTAGAACAGCATAGATAGCCACCTAACTGTCCCACCATCTGATCTTGCATTTGAGAGTCATTCTGCTGAATATTCACAATTGTTTCAATCATAGACTTCATCAAAGTCGCAGGGTCTGCATCATGAATTTGATATTGATTCGTATTATACTCCTCAAATTTATCGGTACAACTTCCTGCCAGTAACAACAGAGCGGCACCGACTGTGATATTTCTTAAATATTTTCTCATAACATTAGCTTTTCTTTTAGAATTGAACTTTCACATTAAAACCGAAGTTACGCAAGCTAGGTTGCATAAAGTAGTCTACATTCATATAATAGTTACTGGAGGTAGAGGCAGACAATTCCGGGTCAAATGGGGCTTTACAATAAATCATCCATAAATTACGTCCTACAATACCCAAAGTAACATTCGCCACATTTTTAAACCATCTTTTAGGAAGTGTATAGTTTAGACTCAATTCCTGCAAACGTACATTGGTTGCACTATATAGATAATAACGACCGTAGCCACCTTCACCCGTACCAATAGTCTGGTAATACTTTTGGGCGTTAACTTTGCCGTTATTAATAGGTATACCACCATTATCACGAGCTGTTGCAGATGTTTCGGATACTCCATAATAATCTAAGATACCTTGAGTAGCCGAATAAGCTAATCCGCCTACACGGGCTGATAATACAACTCCTAAATCAATTCCTTTATAAGTGAAATGATTGGTCCATCCGAGGTTGAAATCAGCATCCAGATTACCTACTTTTACCGGAGTGTTTGATGAAGTGATACCCAGATTACCATTCTGATCGACTTTTATATTACCGTTATTGTCTTTTGTCAGTTGGTTGTATACATAGATATCAGTCATGGAGCCTCCTTCTGTCAGGATGACGCGAGGAGCTACATTCTCTTTACCTAACCAACCCACATTCATTTCATCCATTTGGATAGCTTCTCCTGTCACGGGATTCACGCTGCCGCTTGCCAGTCGTTTCACCTTGTTACGGTTTAGAGTGAAGGTTGCATTAGAAGACCATCCGAATCCTGCCCATTTATCACTGAATCCTAAAGCTAATTCAATACCCTGATTTTGCACGTTACCAGCTTGTACAATCGCTTGTTTATATCCGGAAGAAGAGGGGATATCTACCTTAAATGTTTGGTTCAGTGTGTTAGAACGATAGTAAGTAGCGTCTAAATTAAAACGATTTCCCCAGAATTTCAAGTTCAAACCGATTTCCCAGGATTTAGTCTTTTCAGGTTTCATGTTGTCCATCGGGTAAACGGTCGGATTCGCCCAGTTATGTGTCTGGCTGTTGTATTCGTAACCCGGATTAGTAAGGAAACGATCGAAAGAAGAGGCTACCACTGTATACGAACCGCGTATTTTAGCATAAGAAATCACCTCTGGTAGTTTAACCATTTCTGATAATAAAGCCGATAAACCGACTGACGGATAAAAGAACGATTTTTGTTTGGAGAATGCGAGTTTTGAATCCCAGTCATTACGTCCGGTTACAGTTAGATACAGTTGATTTTTCCAACTTAATTCAGCACTGGCAAAAATACTTTGAATTTCATCTTCATATCCGGTAGGGTCCGGTTTATAGTTGGCGGAGAAATTAATATTGTTGATCTGGAAGAAGTTGGGGATAACCAGGTCACCTGCAATATATAACTGATCCATTGAAGTATGATATATGGAAGCACCAACATTGGCTGTTAAATGAAAATCACCAAATGTTTTATCTATATTAGCCAGGAAATCGGCATATAAAGAACGTTCCTGACGCATGGCATCTTCAAAACCACCACTTACACCACAGAATGTTGTTAATGTAGAAGCTGATTTTTCGTTTTTATTCCGGTAGTCGGAATTGTCCAGATTGACGCGACCGACAACATTGAGCCAATCTGTAGCCTGCCATTTCAAAGAAGCGTTCATCATATAACGTTTCTTGTTGGAAGTACGGTTGATGCGATTTTGTATCCAATATGGATTTTGTAATGACAAACTTGCATCACCATAAGGCCAATATTGTTCCATATAGCCGTAGTTAGTATTATAACGTTCATACAAACGAATTTCGTCAAAGTTGTCTCCACGAGGGAATAGATACAGTGATGGGAGAGGGTTATAATACTGTCCTTGAGAAACCATGTTTTTGTTGTTCTGAACGATATATTGTGCACCGATATCCAGAGTAAGTTTATCATTCAGGAAATGGGTGGTATTACGTGCCGTAAAATTATAACGGTTATAGGAGTTATTCGGAAGAATTCCACCGGAGTTAGTTGTAGAAGCAGAAAGATAGGTCTGGTTTTTGGTATTTCCTGTAGATAATGCTACCGAATTGATAACATTGGAGCCTGTTTCAAAGAAGTCAGATGGGTTATATCGACGGTTTGCCAATTCTCCCCAGCTGAATAATCCGGAACTTGTACCATAACGGTTCTGCATATCCGGCATAATATATGCTTTAGAGAAAGTAGTACTGTTGGATACTGTTATGGTAGTTTTCTCTGTTTGGCCTTTTTTAGTAGTAATTAAAACAACACCGTTTGCCGCAGCAGAACCATATAATGCTGCCGCAGAAGGACCGGTCATCATACTAATACTAGCAATATCATCAGGATTTAAGTCAGCAACAGCATCTGATCCTCCCATTTCTCCAAATAATCCTTCGCCACCGCTTTTTCCTGTATTAAAAATAGGTACACCGTCAATTACATACAATGCATTGTTATCTTTAGTCAGAGATTTCATACCACGCATAACAACACGTGTGGCACCACCAGCACCGGTTGCACCACTATTAATTTGAACACCGGCAACCTTTCCTGATAATGAATTCATAAAATTGGCGTCCTTAACAGCTGTCAATTCATCACCTTTTACCTCTTGTACATTATAACTTAACGCCTTGGTTGCACGCTTGATACCTAATGCAGTAACAACAACTTCATCCAATACTTGTGTATCTTCTCCTAAGGTTATTTTAAGAGGTTGGGCATTGGCAAGCGTGATTGTTTGGGAGAAAATCAGTTTCATATACTTTTTCTAGATCCAATTCTTGTTAGATAAATAGATTAGATGTTCTATTTTTAAGATATCAGGCTAAATACAATTGAGCAAAATCAATGAATGAAAGAAAAAGTTAGTAAGATTGCACATGAATATGCAGTAATTAAATTGTTTTTATTCATATATGCGGTATGAATATTCGATAAAAGACGTTTTTTCAGGAATGTTCCACACCGAGAATCACTTCGTTTCTCGGTGTGGAACATTTTGATTCTTTAAATGGAACCTAACAAATCATTTAAAGAATAATAATAACTTGCTTTATAGTAGTTGTTTTCTTCTAGTTAGTGCAGATAATACAAAGAACGGAATCTTTTCATTTGATTAATATTATCAATATTAGATATTATTCTATCACTACGCGGGCGATAAAAAGAATAATTTGCAATAATATTATCCTTTTTTATTTGAATTACGTTTGGCTAAAGTGGAAATCCCTGCGGTTTTCGAAACACTCCTGATAACAAGATGCATATTCTAAATTATAGGTAATCTGAATATGCGTTTTTTAATATTATACTCACTTTTATCCTATATCAATTATTGGTCCATTTTTCATTGTACATACAATTTGCATGCAAATGTATTAATCTAGAGATTAAAGTTAGTCAATAATTGAGCATTCCTTATTCTTTCCTCTTTTTCAAAGTATGCTAAATAGTGCTCGGTTACAGATAAGTTAGAGTGTCCCAAGCTTTCAGAAATATATGAGTTTTTTGCACCTCCACGTTTTAATACTGTAGCAAAAGAATGCCTTGCCGTGTAAGTCGTCAACTGAAAAATTCCAATGTCTTGGGCTATTTTTTTAAGTCTTCTGTTACATTTGGTTATAATACGCCGTACCAATCTAATCTTTTCAAAGGCATCTTCAGTTCCTCTAGCATATTTAAAAATATACGTTTGCGGGCTTAATCTTGGATTACCCCATTTTTGAATAATATTCCACATTTCAGGAGTAATGATTGCATGTATCTCTTTGTTATGTTTGGTAGTTCGAGATGTCTTAGAGCGTACAAAGCATATTTCTCCATCCATAATATTTGAATACTGAAGAAATAATAAATCCATAAAATTAATGCCATTACATAAATAAGAAAACACCCAGAGATCCCTAAATTCTTCTATATCTTTTGTTTCACATTGATAAGACATTACTTTTTTTATTTCAGAAAGAGTAAGTGCTAATTTACGTCCACACCCTTCAGGAATTTCATATTTATTCTTTCCAAAAGGAAAAGATGATTCTTTTATAATACCATCATGTACAGCACGATTTAAGACACACTTTAAAGCTCGGAAATAAATACTTATGCTTGAATAGCTTTTACCTTCTGATATCCAAAATTTTTCACAACGTTTAAGCCAATCAATTGTAATGTTTTCCAAAGGTATAGTGGAACCTCCGAAATCTTCTAAACTTTTTAAAGCACTTTGATAATTTAAGTAAGTGTTTGCTTGTTCATTGGCTTCCAGTTCTTTCATTTTTAAGCGAAAAGCACTGCGCAAAGTCATATCATTCATCTGCCTTCCTAACCTGACGCTTAATGTTTCAATACTAAATTCCCCTTTTGTTATCAGTTCATTAACTTGTTGCTTAATAGTTGAAAAACTACTCTCTATATCTGATCGAATTTCTGCCAATAACCGGCTTTTTACTTTTAATAACCTTGCCCAATCTTCTTTTGACACTTCCTTCCCAGTTGAGTAATATTTTTGCTTTCTTCTATATACCACTTGAACTTTAACAGGAAACTGTCCACTCTTTTTTGCTCTTCTGGTATCTAATATGGTTAAAACCGAAATTCCATCTTTTGAATATTTGAACATAAAATGAATATTTATATCTATACAATAGGTAAAGCATACATATATTGTATGCAAAATGTATGCAAATGTAATAAATCAGCCTGATTTTAATAAGTACATAAGATTCTATTTATCAAATATTTGAGTATTTATTTTTCAATTAGGAATCTTTCTATTCTATTTTTTTCGAAAAAAATCTTATCTTCGTTTAGTAAGGTTACAACATAAAATGTATTACTATTGAATAAGCGCTTATGGAATTTATTTTAAGTATAACCTTTAAATTTATTAATTATGAGAAACAGAGATACATGAAACCTTTGTGTGAAAACGGTAATCTCATTTACCGCCTCTAATTACAAATTCTCTAAAAACTATTTCTAATTAAAAAGAATAAGATGAAAGAAATTATAAAACACAAGTATTCATACTTGTTATTCTTCCTTTTGTTGGTTTCGTGTTTTGCTTCAGCTTATGGGCAGGAACGAACGATCACTCTTAATCTATCGAAAGTACCCTTGAACACTGCTTTGAAAGAAATTGAGAAACAAACTTCAATGTCAGTAGTCTATAACACAAATGATGTCGATATAAATCGTGTCATATCTATCAAGGTAACAAAAGAATCTTTGAATAATGTAATGAATCAGTTATTCAGAGGAGTTAATGTCAGTTTTTCAATAGTAGATAATCATATTGTACTTTCTGCGAAGAGTAATAAAGAAGAGCAGCAGAAAAAAACACCAATTACTGCAAGTGGTACTGTTACTGATTCAAAAGGAGAACCATTGATTGGAGTTAGTATTTTGGTAAAAGGAACTTCAAATGGTACTATCACTGATATGGATGGAAATTTCAAAATACAAGCAGCTAAAGGTGATGTACTTGAAGTATCCTATATCGGTTATGCCTCCCAAGCAATCACGCTTACTAGTGCACAACCCTTGAAGGTTACTTTAGGAGAAGATACGCAGGTGTTGGACGAAGTAGTCGTTACTGCATTAGGTATCAAGCGCGCAACTAAAGCATTAAGCTATAATGTGCAAGAAGTAAAAGGTGATGAATTGACAACTGTAAAAAGTGCCAATTTTATGAACTCACTGGCTGGAAAGGTGGCTGGTGTTAATATCAATGCATCTTCATCCGGTGTTGGAGGGGCTACGCGTGTAGTTATGCGTGGTACCAAATCTATATCTTCAGACAATAATGCTTTATATGTAATTGATGGTGTTCCTATTTTTAATACAAATAAAGGTGACACTAACGGACAATATTCAGCCCAACCGAGAGGAGAGGGTATATCTGATATCAATCCGGAAGATATTGAAAGCATGTCTGTATTAAGTGGACCTGCTGCTGCGGCCTTGTATGGCTCTAATGCAGCGTCTGGTGTAATTTTAATTACTACAAAGAAGGGAAAAGAAGGTAAGGCACGAATTATTATTTCTAATAATTCTACTTTTTCCAATCCTTTTATAATGCCTGAATTCCAAAATTCTTATATAAACCGCGCAGGTTCCTTTGCTTCATGGGGAGATAAAGCGTCTTCTCTTTTCGGAACTTATGAGCCAAAAGATTTTTTCAATACAGGTACTAATATTCAGAATAACGTTTCTTTATCTGTTGGTAATGAAAAGAATCAAACTTATCTGTCTGTAGGTACTACTAATGCAACTGGTATCATTCAAAATAGCAAATATGACCGTTACAATTTTACCTTCAGAAATACAACAAAATTCCTGAAGGATAAAATGACATTAGATGTGGGTTTTAGCTATATTATCCAAGAAGATCTTAATCTAATGGCACAAGGTGAATATTTCAATCCACTACCAGCCGTATATCTATTCCCGCGTGGCGAAAACTTTGAAGCTGTGAGGATGTATAAAACGTATGACACAACTCGTAAGATAGATGTACAGAACTGGGGATGGGGTGATCCTGGATACAGTATGAAAAATAATCCATATTGGGTGGCTAATGAGATGAACCATGGTATGAAAAAACAACGCTACATGGCTAATGCCAGTTTAAAATATGAAATTTTAGATTGGCTTGATGTGACAGGGCGTGTCCGCATTGATAATGCAACCAATGATTATTCAGATAAAAGAAATGCTTCTACTGACCTTTACTTTACTAATAGTTCTATTTATGGATTCTATAAGTACTATAAAGCTGACGATAGACAGGCTTATGCAGACGTGATGGCTAATATTAATAAACGCTTTGGTGACTTAAGTTTAAGTGCTAATATTGGCGGTAGTTTTACTCAAACTTATTATGACGAAAGAGGATTCCAAGGTGGTTTGAAAGATATGTCTAATGTTTTTAGTCTATATAATATGACTACTACCTTGGATAAAGATACTTATCCTATAGAAAGTGGATATAAACAACGTACCAACTCTATTTTTGCTAGTGCGGAAATTGGCTGGAAGAGTATGTTATATATGACTTTAACCGGGCGTAATGATTGGGATTCAGCATTGATTAATACAGAACAATCATCTTTCTTTTATCCATCAATAGGACTTTCAGGAGTAATTTCCGAAATGGTGAAATTACCCAAAGCTATTACTTATTTGAAAGTACGCGGTTCATTTGCTTCAGTAGGTGCTCCTATTCCTAAGAATCTTTCTTCTAACAAAACGTATGAGTGGGACCCTGCGACTAGTCAATGGAAATTACAAACTTACCGTCCTTTGCCTAAACTTTATCCTGAACGTACAAATTCTTGGGAGGCTGGTTTGAATGCCAAATTCTTTAATAATAGTTTAAGTTTGGAAGTTACCTGGTATAAGGCTAATACTCGCAAACAAACATTCCAGGTTCCTTTGTCAGGAACCGCTGTATATGCGACTATGTATGCACAGTCTGGTAATATTGAGAATAAAGGTATGGAATTTTCTTTAGGGTATAATAAATCATGGGGAGATTTCTCATGGAATTCCAATTTGACTTTTAGTTTTAATAAAAATAAGATTGTAGAACTCTTGGATGATGCAGTGGATGATGAAGGTAATCACTATAGTTTGAATGAGATAGATAAAGGTGGTATTGGATCGGCTAAAGTTATTCTTCGTAAAGGAGGAAGCATGGGAGACATGTATGTCACTAATCGTTTGAAACGTGATAACGAAGGAAATGTATATATTGATAAAGCGAGCCAGAATGTAAAGAAAGAAGATATAAAGAATTCGGATGAGTTTATTCATATTGGCTCTGTATTGCCTAAAAGCAATTTAGGCTTTAGAAATGACTTCTCTTATAAAGGTATTAGCCTGGGATTTATGCTTGCTGCCCGCTTTGGAGGTATTGTTATTTCACCGACACAAGCTGTGATGGATCAGTTCGGAGTATCTAAGGTCACAGCTTTAGCACGTGATAATGAAGGTGTTCCTGTAAATAATGGAAAAGTGGATCCCCAGACTTATTATACAGAAGTGGGTGGAATAAGTGGATTGATGTCTAACTATGTATATAGTGCTACTAATGTTCGTTTACAAGAGTTATCGGTGGGCTATTCACTTCCAGCCAAATGGTTTAATAACAAATGTAATCTTAGTTTGTCAATAACAGGTCACAACTTGTGGATGATTTATAATAAAGCACCATTTGATCCGGAAGCTACCGCTTCTACTGGTACTTATTATCAAGGTGTTGATTACTTTATGCAACCAAGTTTGAGAAGTTGGGGATTTAATGTAAAAATACAGTTTTAACGATAAAAGAATAACCAAATGAAAATATATAAATTCATAACGCAGATTTCTATTGCAGGCTGTATGCTTGTTGGAACTCCAATGTTACAAGGATGCATGGATAATAGCTTGAATGATCCGTTGGGAAAAGTTTCGGAAGAAGAACTTGGACGAGATGGATTTGCTGCCAATGCTTTCTTCTTGACTTTATGTGATTATGCATATCCCATAGCTACTGAAAACATTTATAATACCAATGAATCCTTGATTGGTGACTGCTATGGACGTTATCAGGTAATGGCAACAGATAAGTTTAAAGGGGCAAATTTTGCTACATATAATGCACCCGAGAACTGGTTAAACTGGCAGTTTGCAGATGATAATGTAATGGTATTGACGTATGGTGCATGGAATAAAATAAAGAATGTAACCCAAGGGACAGGGGTTAACTTTGCATGGGCACAGATCCTAAGAATTGCGACAATGCATCGTATGCTTGATATGTATGGGGCACTTCCTTATTCCCAAATTTCAAGTGATAAACTTTCGACTCCTTACGATACAATGGAGGAAGCATATCATGCAATGTTTACTGATCTGACTGATGCAATTAATGTAATGACTGTTTATGTGACCGAAAATCCAAACAACAGAACGATGGCTAAGTATGATAAAGTTTATGACGGTGATTTTGAGAAATGGGTGAAATTTGCAAATTCACTGAAACTACGTATGGCCATTCGTATTCGTTTTGCAGATCGTGAATATGCCAGACAGATGGCGGAGGAAGCTATTAACCATTCTATAGGGGTAATTACTTCCAATGAAGATAACGCAACTTCTTTAGGCACTAAAAATCAATTGTATACGGTATTAGTGCAATGGCCTGACCAATGTGTCTCTGCCGATATTACATCTTATATGAAAGGATACAACGATCCACGTATGTCGAAATATTTTAAAAAGAAAACGAGCGATAAAGGAGATGATGATTATGTGGGTATGCGCGCAGGTTTGTCTTATGGTAATGATATTACCGGACCGACTTTCTCTAGAATAAATGTTGGAGAGATGGATCGTACTTTATGGATGAGTGCAGCTGAAACAGCTTTTAATAAAGCTGAAGCGGCAATGTTAGGATGGGATGTAAAAGGAGAAACGGTGAAAGATTTGTATGAATCAGCTATCAGACTTTCCTTTGCACAATGGGGAGTATCGGATGGTATTGACCAATACCTGAATGATGAATCAAGTACTCAGGCTGATTATGTAGATCCTAATGAGAATAAGGGGAATGAAAATGCTATTAGTTCTATAACTATCAAATGGAAAGATGATGCTGGTGAGGAAGAAAAACTGGAAAGATTAATAACCCAAAAATGGATTGCAATGTGGCCTTTGGGACAAGAAGCATGGAGCGAGTATCGTCGTACTGGGTATCCGCGTTTTTTCCCGTTATTGAATGGAAATGTAACCAATCTTCCTTCCGCTAATCGTATTCCGTTCCCACCATCGGAATATATTCGTAATGCTGCTAATGTAAATGCTGCTGTAAGTAAATTGGGTGGCGCTGATAATTATCAGACTAAGGTTTGGTGGCAGCGTAGGGATAAGTGAATAATAGTATAATCTATATTAATATAAATAGTATGAGAAAGATATTCTATTTTATAATGTTGTTATTTGGCATAACGGTTGCGAATACAGCGTGTGATGATTGGACAGACATGGAACCAAAATTCCAGGAAGATATGACTCAGTCGTCACTTCCGGAAGAATACTATGCCCAGCTTCGCGCTTATAAGAAAACAGATCATCCGGTTGCTTTCGGATGGTTTGGTAATTGGACCGGAAATGGAGCTACTTTAGAAAAATGTTTAGCCGGACTTCCTGATAGTGTGGATTTTGTTTCTATTTGGGGTAACTGGAGAAATTTGACAGAAGCGCAAACAAAAGATTTGCGTTATGTACAAAATGTAAAAGGGACTAAAGCTTTGATGTGTTTTATTGTTCAAAATATCGGTGACCAATTGACTCCCGAGGAATATAAAGATAATTATCTGGAATTCTGGGGATGGAATGAGAATAAGGAAGAAGCTATAAAGAAATATGCCCATGCAATATGTGATAGTATTGATAAATATGGATATGATGGCTTTGATATTGACTATGAGCCTAATTTTGGTCATCGAGGTAACATGAGTGGAAGTGATGAGAATATGTTGTTGTTCATTCAGACCTTGGGAGAAAGAATCGGACCAAAATCGGGTACAGACAGGCTATTAGTAATTGACGGTGAGCCACAAAGTATTGTATCGGAGTCAGGTCCTTATTTTAATTATTTTATAGTGCAGGCTTATGATTCTCCAGGAGATAATACTGGACGTGACAATTTGGATAGCCGTTTAAACTCTACAATAAGAAACTTCGATGGGCATTTGACTGCAGAAGAAGTTGCTAAGAAATATATTGTAACTGAAAACTTTGAAAAATGGGCTTTGTCTGGTGGGGCTGATTTCACTGATCGATATGGAAATAAAATGAAGTCATTGGAAGGTATGGCACGTTGGACACCTATTATTAACGGGAAAAAATGTGTAAAAGGAGGGGTTGGAACTTATCATATGGAGTATGAATATACAATTGATGGTACAGAAGAATCTTATCCTTATTTGCGTAATGCTATCCGCATTATGAATCCACCGGTAAAATAATAAATTTAAAGATATAATAATTATGAGATATCTGGTAAAAAATAAAAATACAATAATGTTCGCCTTTGCCATATTGCTTTGTGCAATTATAGCAAGTTGGGAAGATGCAAAGTATGATACTATCGGCAGTAGAATTTATTTAGCTGAATCCAGTAGTTTGTCTTATGAGTCCAAAAAGGTAACAGTAGCCGAAGAGGGTAGTGTTGTCACTGTGACTCCGCGGTCGGGACAAATTGCAACAGAAGATATAGAAGTTACTTTGGGACTAAGTCCGAAATCGTTGGAAGTATATAATACAAAAAGTGGTACGAACTATAAATCTATGCCGGAAGGTTCATATTCTTTTGATCAAAAGACAGTGGTTATAAAAAGGTCGGACAGGTCAAAGGTAAAAATACGAAAAAATATGAGGATAAAACATTAGAAGCCGGAAAAACTTACTATTATCAGGTTCGTGCATATAAGAGCAACAGTGCTAAAAACGGTGTGGCATCTTTCTCAAAAGCACAGAAGGCATGGACGATCAAACAGGTGGTATTCTCCCAGATCACAAGTAACAGCAAAAATCAGGTCACACTTGGCTGGAAGAAAGTTTCAAAAGCACAGGGGTATGATATTTACCGGAGC
>ENA-OPNP01000628-OPNP01000628.1-human-gut-metagenome-genome-assembly--contig:-NODE-628-length-12787-cov-11.361059_pt1 | contig 12787 bp, 8 predicted proteins | sample MGYA00241539_ERZ501775 | MGnify/ENA primary metagenome ERZ501775 (study PRJEB25962, sample SAMEA2042651) | human gut metagenome | biome: human gut; feature: human-associated habitat; material: faeces... | reverse complement strand
AGCGCGAACGCGTGCTGAAAGGCTGGTTCCCGATGAATCCGAAACGGAAGAAGGAGTATGAACAAAAAGGTACCACATTATATACGGCTTTAAAGGAGTTATAAATACCCTTTAAAGCCGTTTTTTGTGCCATTACCGTAGCTTCCGGGAAGTCTCTATATCCCACTCCAGACCCATTTTTCAAACAAAAATCCATACTATCCACATAAATCACTCTTTCTCAGCGTCTTTTCTTCGAAACGCAGGAAAAAATTCTCTGTTTCACACTGTGGGATACAAAAACCACAGTGTGGGATACATATTTCACACTGTGAAATACAAATCCCGCACTGTGAAACAGAGAATATGCAAAGGAATTTCAAAAAATACTTGCCCGAACTTCAATTAATTCTGCCGACAAATCAAATAAATCCTGAATCACTGTCACATTATACAAATAGTAATTAAATCAATCCGATGAAAATTCCGTCACTACAGGAAGCATCGTGTGCCCCTCGTACTTGTTGCCCTCATGAATGCAATACGCAAGCGGATAGCCGCCAATGCTGACCAACAGTCCCAATATAATCTGAGGGTTCTGGTGACGCCCTTCCTTGGAGAAACCGGTTTTGCGGAGCTCATCCTCATAATCCGACTCAAAATAGAGTGTAGTGACATCATAAAAATGATTCTTCAGATACTCCACTGTGGCAGCCTTGCTTGCAGGATAAGACAATCGGGCTTTTACAAGTTGGCGGAATACCTCATCATCTATCCTGTTGAATTCCACGTTGTCAAAGACACGGTCAAGTATCAGGTCCGCTCCATTGATGGGAATGTTGATTATGCACGAAAGTATCTGTTCGGCACTCATAAGTTCTGCATCACACTTCTTACGTTCCTTACCGAAAAAATCCAGACGTAGATGGCGGCGTTCCTGTTCCGCATCTATCCATTTACGACCTTTCATTTCATTATGAGAGAATCTATCTCTTCTTGAGTGCGAGCTATACCTATATAACCATTCGTGACAACATCAAAAATCTGGTTATTGTGTTAGGAAATAAAGCTTTTTTTGTGTGTTTTTTATATGTAAAATTAATTATATTTGTTGCGTTTTTATAAATGGATATGCATAATTCTTCACAAGTCAAAGAAGCTTTTTGAGGAGTAAGTATTAACCTAATTAGTGAAAAGGCATGACACTCTTGTATAAAAATGAACATATTTCGTGTACTAATTATGCGGAAGAATTCAATAAAGTTTTTACGTTGATGGAGATTCCCGAAGGGCATACTGTGGAACGTCGGTTTCTTAATACAACTTTTTTGGTTATTTTGTTACAAGGAGATATTGAGATAAGATATGAAATAGATAAATATTTTACTCCTCAATTGGGGTATATGTTTTTACTTCCAAGAAATAAACAAATAACGACCTTTGCTCGGAAAGCTACTATCTTATTATTATGTTCGTTTGCAAACGATTTGAAGTTGTGCTCGCGTTTTTCCATTCAACAGTTGTCGCATTTTATATCTGAAAGCACTTATCAAAGTCCATATTGCTTGAAATTGGATATGCGCCTGCAAAGTTTCTTTTCTTTACTAGTAGATTGTTTAAAAGAGGGATTGGGGTGCATACACTATCATCAGATAAAGCGTGATGAACTTTTCTTGTATTTGTGTGCCGGATATACAAAAGAAGAACTGGCTTTGTTTTTCTATCCCGTTTTGGGCCAAAATTTAGAATTTAAGGATTTTGTATTAATGAATATCCGCAAGATATTTGATGTCAAGGATTTTGCTTTACAGGCAAATATGAGTCAGAGTACGTTTAATCGGCGCTTTAAGGAAACTTTCAATGAAACAGCTAAAAACTGGCTCTTATTACGTAAACAGGAGTTTGTGAAGCGCGATGTTGCTTTGAGCAATTTGTCATTTAGTGAGATTGCCGAAAAATATAAGTTCTCTTCAACTTCGTATCTGGATACATTCTGTAAAAAATATTTTGGAAAGACTCCTAAAGAAATACGAAAAGAAGCAATTGGAAAAACTGTATAGGTTGACTAGAATTATAGGGTGATTGTAAATTGTAATTATTTGACGTGAATTTGTAATTTTTGTATTTCCGTTGCTGTTTACCTTTGCAAAAAAATAAAATGATAGTGTAGATGATACGGAAATATAGAAAATTACTCTTTCTATGTGCCTTTCTGTGTTTCGGAGGAAACGGAAATGCTCAAAACGTAGCTTTGAAGACAAATGCTCTTTATTGGGGAGCTACTACCCCCAATGCCAGCGTTGAAATTGGTTTGAGCCGAAAGTTTACTACCGACTGGCAGCTGGCATACAATCCTTGGACGTTTAGGGATGACAGAAAAATGCGTTTCTGGCTTGTGCAACCAGAATTGAGATACTGGTTCTGCGAGAGTTTTGAAGGTCATTTTGTGGGAATTCACTTGCATGGAGCACAATACTATGGAGGTTTCAGTGATAAGCGATACGACGGTTACTTGGCCGGAGGGGGAGTAACCTATGGGTACAACTGGATATTGTCGTCGCACTGGAACCTGGAAGCGCTGATTGGTGCCGGATACGCTCGCCTGTGGTATAAGGAGAGTCCCCGCATTCCTTGCAGTAAGTGCCATGAAGACAAGACCAAAGATTATTGGGGGCTTACAAAATTGGCTGTATCGGTTTCTTATATCTTTTAAACGTTTGCAATATGAAATTCAGATATACATATTTAATCTGGGCTGGATGCTTGTGGCTTGGAGTAGCCGGCTGTGCATCATCGGGTATGAATAAGAAAGTTGCGGTAACACCGGTGCGTACGCTTACTCCCGACAGCATGTCTACTGTGGGTGTGGATGTGAATATTCACATTCCGGAAAAGGCCTTTACAGGTCGTACCCGCCTCATTGTTGTTCCGCAGTTGCTGCAGAAAGACTCTATGCTGGCAGAATACACTCCTATGGTGTTCGATGCTCCTATCTATAGTAAGAAAATGAACCGCCGTGTACTTCTCGACGGCTATGTTGATACACTGGCAAATGTCGCACGCAAGGTAAACAACCGCAAGGAGTACGATGTAACCTATTCCGAACGGGTAGCCGTGCCTGCCGATATTGACGGCGGACGCATTGTGGCCGTACTTTCTACCGACGGATGTGGTGAGTGTGGTATTGCCGATACCGTAGATATTGCTTACATCAACAATATCCCTACGCTGATAGAACCTAAGAAATCGCTTCAACTGAACTGGATTGAGCCAGAGTTTGTTATCCGTCCCAAGGTTATGGAAGGCAGAGGAGAAGCTTTGTTGCAGTTCGTGATAAACCGTTACGACATCAACCTCTCGCTGGGTGATAACCGCAACGAGATGAACCGTATGCTTGCTACGCTACAGAAAATCGTGACAGACTCGCTTGCCACACTGAACAGGGTAAGCATTTACGGTATGGCATCGGCTGACGGTTCGTATGCTTTCAATACTACCTTGTCGCGCAACCGTGCCAATTCTGCCAAAAACTGGCTGGTAGACCAGCTTCATATCAGTGCGTCGCAGGCTTCACGTTTCAGTGTCGGCTCCCGTCCCGAAGGCTGGATGCCGGTGCTGCTGGCAATGATTGCCGACGGACACCCCGACTCGCTGAAGGTAAGAGAGATATTAGACAAGTATAATGCCGAGAACGACGATGTGGCAGAACGCTATATCCGCCGTCTGTCTTGCTGGAACGACATCAAGAACAAGTACCTGCAAAAAGACCGTAAGGTAGAGTATGTATATACGTATACACTGAAGAGCTTCACTACCGATGCCGAACTGCTCGACATGTACGGCAAGCGTCCCGATGCCTTCAACGAAGAAGAGCTGTTGCGCGTATCAACCCTGAAGAAGACTCCCGAAGAAAAGAAAGAGGTATACCGTACCATTCTGCACTACTTCCCGCAGTCGCAGGTGGCAGCCAATAATCTGGCGGTACTTCTGCTGCGTGAAGACAAGGCAGATGAGGCCGAGGCAGTGCTCAACGGACTGAAAGAATATTCACCCGAGGTGCTGAATACCAAGGCAGCTGTATATGTATATAAGGGAAACAACGAAAAGGCAATCGAGCTGCTGCAAACCAATACCGAACTGCCTCAGGCGCGCTACAACCTGGCATTGATCAAGGCACAGGAAAGAAAGCTGCAAGAGGCGTACACACTGATGCGGGGGTACGAAGACGTGAATGCGGCGGTTGTATCGCTCAGTGTTGGCGATACACAGCATGCGGCTTCCATTATGGATCGCTGCGAAGACCATACTCCGCTGGCAGAATACGTACGTGCGCTGGTGGCTGCACGTATGCAGAAAGAGGCGGACGAGGTAGCAGCCCGTCTGGAACATGCGCTGCCCGACTGCAGGTTGAAGGAACGAATGCAAACAGAGCCGGATTTCCTTCCTTACCTTACTACACCGGCATTTCAAGCATTGACAGGAGGAAAAGACTATGAGTAAAGGTATAAAGATATTGTATGTATTGCCGGTGGCTGTGTGTCTTCTGTGGAGCAGTTGCATACGCGACTCCATTCCTCCCTGTCCGCCGCTGCAGGTTACGCTTACGGTAAAAGACAAGAATTACTTCAACATCGACGATGCCGTGAAGTTGGGACTGATGGAGCGCAAGGCAGAAAACCTGCCGTTTCGCGATTATGTGAGCACGCTATATTACATTGTACACGATGCCAAAGGAAAGGTAGTGGCAGAGCAGAAAAATACGCTGGTAGACAACGATGATCAGACTCAGCTTATCACTCTTCCCGAGTCGTTGCCGTATGGGAAATATACTCTTACCGTATGGGGAAACATGAAAAGCGACGAGCCGCTGGGAGAAGATGCTACTACGGCAGAAATGGAAGCTGTGGGTGCGGCGGCAAACGATATCTATCTGGCAAGTGCTACGTTCGACTATCGTTACGGCAACGAAGAACATTTGCTTGCCATGGAGCGTACCAAGGGCGACCTGCTTATCAAGGCGGAGGGAATTCCCGATAACATCGACTTCTCCACCAAGGATATACAGGATATTTACAATTTTGTAGACAATGGTTTCCAGTATTCCACCCTGACCGATATACATACCGAGCTCGACTGGCAGGAGATACGCAGTGAAATAAAGAGCGAAACGCTGATGTGTCCGTCGCCGTCGTACGAAGGTTCTACGCTGAGTGTGATGTTTATCGACAAATCGGCAGCCGGAAGTCAGGGCAGAGCAACCTACTATCCTACGCTAGAACCACAGGACGTAAACATCACCATGGGGCGTAACGAGATTACCATTCTGAAGTATGTGTATGTAGACGAAGGCGGAAGCGGTGAGGGCGACTTCGAGATTTACCTTCGGGTAAATGATAACTGGGAGTTACTACACGGTATGGAACTGGATTGATTGACCGATTATTGATAATGTTATTATTTATAGTTTAATTTTTTAAGTATGAAGAAAAACTATTTATTGGGAATGGCTTTGATAACGTCATTGTCATTCTATTCTTGCGACAAGGAAGTTGTCTATGTGCAAGACGGAAATGGTGTAGAGAGTGTAGCTGACGGTGCTCAGATTATCACACTTCAGGTGGAAAATGGTGGCGACGGACTGGCTACCCGTGCCGGACGCCCGCTGTTTAGTGCCGAGGCTAAACAGACTATTGAAAATGTGAAGCTGTGGATTTGTGATAATACTGGTAAGGTGGTATATATAAAAGAAATCTCTGATTGGAATACTGATGGTTCAACAGTATATACTACCGGTGGTCACGGTCGGCAGACTACTATCGAACTGAAGGGTGCAGATAAACTTGCTGCCGGTACTTATAAGATTTATGCGGTAGGTTATAGCAATAGCAGTGCTTATACTTTGACTGATGTCACAAATGTTGCAAAAGAAAGTATTTTCAACGAAAACATGGTGTTGCCATGTAGTACTGTAGGTGAAGAAATCTTTGCCGGACAGATGGAATTGACTGTTGAAAAGGGAAAAGGTTTCAAGAAACCGGTAGTACTGAACCGTCAGGTAGCAGGTGCTTTTGCCTACGTTAAAGATATTCCTTTTATGGAAGGTGCCAAGTATCTGAAACTGGTTGCAAGTGCTCAGAATCAGTCATTGGTTCTTGGTAATTTCAATAGCTTTGATCTTACTGGAAATGGTTCTGGTAATGCTAATGTAAAATATGTAGTAAACGGTACCAATGGCAAATCTGGAAGTGAAACTTATGTGATTAGCACTATTGATTTGAATAAATGGTTTACTGCTATTAAGGATGAGGACGGTGATAATTTGATTGATGCGGGTGAAAACTGGAAAAATCCATGTAGACCTAGTAGCAGCCCTGCAGCTGGTACATATCCTACTTTCCAGAAAGGTTCTGCTTTTGGTGGTGAATTTGTTATCCCGTTTGCACATGTAGATGGAAAACAGACTTTGACTTTGCAATTGACAAATGCAGCTGGAACAACAGTACTCAGAAGCTGGAAAGTGAATCTGGGTTCAGCGGATGAACAGTTGAAGCAAACAATTACATGCTGGAATAGTGGATCTACTAACTGGAGCACTTCTCTTTCTGGTGAATCTTCAAGCACTTACAGCCTCGTACGTAACCACTTGTATGGTATTGGTACCAGAATGAATGATGAAGCAGATCCCGAACAGCCGGGTGTTGATCCAGATCCAAATCCAGAAAATCCAAATGACAAACCAGAATCATTGAACAACAAGCAAGAACTTGTATTGAAAGTAAACGATAACTGGGAAGTGATTCACGGAATGGAATTGGATTAATTTTCAGAATGATAAATCAAATAGTATTGCCTGAAAGTCAGGCAATACTATTTTACCCTGTTTTTTGAATTTCCGAAGTCAAGTAACAAAAAGCTCTTCTGCAAGACGTTGGCAACAGTGAGATTTCTCATGAATGATACGAATCGGAGCCGGAAGACTGCCTGTCTTTCATGATTATTCCGAAGGCAAGAGCCAGGCAGCTTTCCGTCATTATTCAGAGAAAGAATCGCGTAAAACCGCAGTCAGGTAGTACCGTTTTATGCACGACGGGGAAGTGAAGTAATATTGTAAAAACTATAAAATTTAAAGATAATGAGCGTATTTTTCCAGACATCCAGACAAAGGAGTTTTCTTTCCGCCTGTCGAATAGCCGGAAAGAAATGGTCTGCATCGGTGCCGCTGTTTCTGGCTGCACTGCTGACAGTTGTATTTTATTCATGCCGCGATGAGGATTTACTTCCCTCGGTGCAATCTTTCGAACAAGGCGGAACACGTGCTGAGGCTGCAAGTACCTCGGGACTTGATGTGGTACAGGGTGCTACCTACGGTGCTACATACAAGCCCAATTGTCGTGTTCCTTTGGTGGGTGAAGGAAGAGTAATCAACCAGATAACCAAGAATTTGGTAGGCGTTTTAAGTAACTCGGATAATAAGTTGGAATATTTGGTAGACAAGAACTTAGATAACTTTGTTAGTTTGAAGGGATTGGCAGAGGTAAATGCAAGGCTTCCAATTTTGTCTGTAAAAGATGTCAATCGTGTTTACTACGATTCTTCTAATGGTATTAAGGTCGGATTCTTGTATAAAGACCCAGGAGGTTTACTAAGCTTAAATGTATTGCAAGGCTTTTGGGTAAAGACTTATTTAAAAGGCAAAGAACAAGACGGTTCCTCTACATCAGGAAGTGGTGATAATTTTAAGTTACTAAACTTAAATCTCTTGAATGTATCTGGAGGTTTAAGTGAAATTTCATTTACTACTACTAAACCTTTTGATGAGGTACGCATCGGTTGTGCTTCCATTGATGTCGATGTACTTAGTGGACTGGAGTTCTACTATGCGTTTGTGGGGGAGAATCCTAAAAAGATAGCGGCAGAAAAACATGAATATCCTTACGCTGAGCAGGAAAGACCACTACATCCTTTGCCAAAAGGAGATTTAGTAAACGAGAGTCTAACTGATGGACCGGTATGTGAACTTATAAGCGGACTTTTGGGTGGTGGACTCACATGTCGTGTAGATTTTGGAGCGACGATACCCGTTGGTTCAGAAGTAGGATATTATACAACTGGAGGTGGATTAGCTTCTATTTCTTTAGGAGCTACTAAATTAAATGCCTATGACACAAGTGATAATAATCCTCAAAGCATTAATACGGAAAGTGGTATCGGAGTATCTGCTTTAGCAGGAGGCGCAAGAGAGTTTAGCATGATATTAACAAAAAAGGATACCCGAAGATTGGAACTTGATTTACCTTCTGGTATTAATTTGTTATCAGCAGTGCAAGTTCATTACGCCTACTCCCGCGATCCGGTAGAGATAGACGTATCCTCTTATTTTACCATTGGCAATGATACCATTTCTACTGATTATTACGACCTCCCGACACCATCGGAAGGTACTGTAATCTATTCACTTATTAGCTCGCCTAATGGAGTTACATCTCCTGAGATATCGGGCAACCACATAACTGGCATGACCGTAAATGGTGACTATGCAGTAAAGGCTGTATATACCCGAGAAGAAAAAGAAACTTCATGGTCGTATGCGGTGATTCATCGCAACAAAAAAGAAGCTGTGGCGGGTTGTAATACGATGATGATTAATACTTCTGAGAACCAAGGACAGTATACGGTGGTTGAATCCAGTGGATCGCAGGGAGGTATTTCTTTGTTCAATAAGATAAACAACCGCCAGAATCTGGTTGATGGTGATTATACTAATTATGCAGAAGCTACCAATGTATTGAGCTTGATTCAGTTTGGCAGTCTGGCTGGTGTACATTCTTCTCAAGACATTGCTCCGCAAGGAGGAAAGACCCGCGTGGGATTTGTGATGCAGACAAATAATCAGCTGCTGGGTGCCGATGTCTTGAAGTTTTTCTTTATCAGACTGTATAAAGATGGTGAAGAAGTGTTTTCCGGACTGACGGCAGAAAATGACGCGGTAGGAGTGGGACTGGTAGGAAACGACGGAAGCAAGTTACGTTTTTATGTGGAAACAGATAAGACATTCGATCAGGTGGAGCTTTGGACTGCAGGCTTGCTGAATGTCAATTTGAATACCTTCCGTTTGTATTATGCTTTCTACGAACCTGTTACTTGCGAAGAGTATGCAGGGACATCGAAGGCTTGTATGGAAATGATCACGGCACAGAAGCATGGGGCGACTATCAACTATGCGGAAACAAAATCTTCGTCGGCGGCAAGTGTGGGGGCTACCATGAACAACCTGTCGTACGTAATCGACAACAGTCAGCAGACAGCGGCTTCTATTGTAACTGGAGTCAGTCTGATAAGCCGTTCTACCGTGGCTGTAAAATTTAATTCCATCAGAGGCGGACAGCCAGTAGGTGCCATACTCCGTACGCCGGGATATGTGCTGAATGCGTCTGTTCTTCAGAATGTGGCAATTGCGGCATACAATGGCGGACAGGCGGTGGCAAGTGAATCTACGTCCGGTGGACTGGCCTCCATTGAGGTGATAAGCGATGCCGGACTGGCTTATATGGAGGTTACTCCTTTACAGGGTTACGATGAAGTACGTATTTCGTTCCCTTCATTGGCAGATGCGCTCGAAACAGTCTGGCTGTCGGGTTTCTATATCCGTCCGGATGCCAACGGGAATGGTATTCCCGACTGTGCGGAAGAACCGGATGATCAAGGAGAAACCGACATTGCATATAAGAGTATAACCGAACATGTTTGTGTGGATGAAACAACCTATTTGGGCAATGTACGTATCTTTGTCGATGCTCAGGATGATAAAGTTGGTACTAAACTTACATTTACCTGCTATCCGTATAACGGCAACGGACAGAAGATAGAACAGGAGGCTGAATTGCAGCAGGATGATAAGGGCTATTTCTTTGAATTGTCATTGCCGGTAGGCGATTATTCTATTTCGGGATTGTCTACTTACAACGGGCTGCGTGCTCAGGTACATCCGCTGAAGACTACCTGGAAGAGAAATGCGTCAGATACCGACTGGAACAACTGGAGCAACTGGACGGACGGTTCTCCTTGGGGATGTACTAATGTGGTGATTCCTGCAGGAGCCACACGTTATCCGAACTTGAGTGCTTGGGGTAGTGTAGATAAATTCTATGGCGGTAACTATTGTGCGAATATTCATTTCGAACCGGGAGCAGCTGTACTCAATACACAATATCTGGAGTATGACTGTGCATACGTGGAAATGGAAGTACAAAGCGGTATGTATCATATGATTTCTACTCCACTTCACGGCATGGTTACGGGCGATATGTTTGTTTCGCCTGAGATGCCGGCATACTTTACTCCGCTGAAGGAGGATACTTATCGTGAAGTGCGACACAATCCGGTAGTACGCCAGAAGATGTACAGTCGTGCGGTTACAACTGCAACTTCTGGTACTAACGGTACTGTAGTTGCTACTGCCGACTGGAGTCGTACATTCAATGCCGTGGCTCAGCCGTACGAGCAGGCACAGGGCATCAAGATGATGGTTGGAAATGATTGGGGGACTTCTTATCGTCTTCGTTTCCCGAAAGCATATACCGAGTACAATTATTATACGCTTTCCGGCGAATGTGTTAAAAAAGAAACTTTGCCGGTAGAGGCAAGAAATATGAATGGAAAATTTGCTTATGAAGTGAGTGGATTTAATCCGGAGAATGCAGGTAATTCATTTCCTTTTGAATTGCGGAATGATGGAAAAGGAGCTACCTATTTTGTGGCAGGCAATCCGTTTATGAGTTATCTGGATATAAAGACATTCCTGACAGAAAATAAACAGTCTGTTCAGGCTATCCGTATCATAGATTCTGAAAGTGTTTTCGGAGAAGAAGAGGGATTGGTCAGAATTTCCTTAGGTAAAAACGGAGATTTAAGCTTTGATGTAGCTGGAGAACAGAGCAACACCATTGCACCGTTGCAGGCATTTTATGTAGAGGCGTTAGAAGGTTATACTTCAGACAATGTTAATATAACTTATACCTCGGATATGTTTGTACAGCCTTCTGCAAGTACCGCAACCAGAAGTTCCCGCAGTGCTTCTGTTCCGACAGCAGGCGAAATGAAAATCTCGGCTGTATCGGGTAACTCTGTAAGTTCTTGTTCGCTGCTTCGCAGTGCCGGAGCATCGGATGCATACAATGCGAAGGAGGATATTGTTTCATTGATTGACGAGGACTTTATGCCGAAGGTTAAGGTGTATACCGTAGCCGACAAGCGTGCGCTCGATATTCAGAAAATGAGTAATGCAACTCGTGTGGATTTAGGATTCATGGTAAAGGACGGTTCGCAACAGACAGAATTCACTTTGGATTATGGCAGCAACTGGAAGGGATGGACACTGGTTGACAAGCAGACAGGAAAGCGCTACCTGCTGGATGGTACTTCGCTTACAGTAAATGCAGGTGCGATGAAGAGTAATGACGGACGTTTCTATCTCGTAAAAGAATGAAAGGAAAGTAGGTTATGAAAATGAAACAATTCATACATGCTGTATCTTGTGCCCTGACTGTGTGTGGCTTCCTCCTGCTGGGAGCCTCATGCAGCAAGGAGAATGAACCGATACAGACTGTTGAGGGAGTAACGGTTACCATTGCGGCTCAGAGTGACTTGCAGACCCGTACTTCCTTGCCGGTTTATGATGGAGATTATGGAAATAATATTCGTGGTGTGCAGCACGTTACGGATGTATATCTCTATATTTACGAAATGGATGAAACTGGGACCGATGGTGAGTGTAAAGCCCTCTTTAATGTGGGATGGAGAGAACACTTTAATTCGCTTCCGACTGAAACAGCAGCAATTCAGTATACGTTTGCCTATACATTTGTAGTCGGAAAAACTTACCGGCTGGTAGCGGTAGGTGTAGATGGAGCGACAGGGCAAGATAATATGCCAGACTATGACGGGATGAACTCGAAAGAAACCTATGGCTTGCCTGAGTCTATTCAGACAGGCAGTAAGCTGATTGATCCGATTACACTTCAAGAAGGTAAAACTCCGACTGATATGGCACATTCGGAATTCTTTACGGGGTACGTAGATTTCAAGCCAGCATCGGAGAGTGACAAGAATATTGGTGAGATTAATTTGTGGCGCAGAGTCGCAGGTTTGCAGGTTTGCCTGAATCTGATTCCGAAGGAAGTAGAGCGCGTGAGAATATTGCTTTATAATTCACAGAATACACAAGTGAAACTATTGCCCAGTGCTCCAGCAGCAAGTGGAATTACAGATTATATTACCAGCCCTTACGGGAATGATTCTTTCAACGAAGAGGGCAGGGTACTGATGGATAAGACCTTTACAAAGGATGATTTATATCTTCCAGAACCTGGCTCAGGAGTCGTTCCTGATTATGTTTACAGATGCTACATGACGGCATTTATGCTGCCTGTCAATATTCCAGATAGGGAGCTGTACGACTATACGCTTGTAGCGGAGTTTATTACAACCTCTATGACCGGTATTGTAGGTTCCAGCAAAAAGGTACGGTTGATAAAGCCTTGGCAAAATAGCGACGGACTTGATTTCGAAGACGAAACTGATATAGGTACAGGTATTATCGACGACCTCGACAAGTATCTTTTCCCGATTGAGGCAAATCATTTTTATTGTTTGGGAACTCCGTCACATCCTATTGGTTGTTCTGGCGTGTTGGAATAACAATAGGACTGTGTAAGGTAGTTACAAGGGTATGAAGTTTTTTTAATTGGATAATTTCATTAGTGTCCCGTTAAAATGGGACGAGTTAAACAATTAATCAAATAGCCCCGGA
>ENA-OPNP01000621-OPNP01000621.1-human-gut-metagenome-genome-assembly--contig:-NODE-621-length-12887-cov-1.439526_pt1 | contig 12887 bp, 7 predicted proteins | sample MGYA00241539_ERZ501775 | MGnify/ENA primary metagenome ERZ501775 (study PRJEB25962, sample SAMEA2042651) | human gut metagenome | biome: human gut; feature: human-associated habitat; material: faeces... | reverse complement strand
TAAACTAGTCAGATATGAAGGAGAAGCTGCTCATTATTGCCCGAATGAAACAGCGTGTCCTCCTCAAATCAAAGGCAAAATCGAGCATTTTATTAGTCGAAAGGCTATGAATATTGATGGATTGGGACCGGAAACCGTGGATATGTTCTATCGTTTGGGATTAATTGAAAATACGGCCGACTTGTATAAACTTACAGTTGATGATATAAAAGGTTTGGATCGTATGGGTGAAAAATCGGCAGAGAATATCGTAACGGGAATTGCGCAAAGTAAAACAGTTCCTTTCGAGCGTGTAATCTTTGCTTTAGGAATCCGCTTTGTTGGTGAGACTGTGGCTAAAAAGATTGCGAAGTCGTTTGAGAATATCGATGATTTACAGCAGGCAGATCTTGAAAAATTGGTAAGTATCGATGAAATCGGAGAAAAAATAGCTCAAAGTATACTTGCTTATTTTGCTAATGAGTCTAATCGTGAGTTGGTTAACAGGCTAAAGGAGGCTGGATTGCAACTTTATCGCACAGAGGAAGATTTGAGTGGATACACTGATAAGTTGGCAGGACAGTCTATTGTTATCAGTGGTGTGTTTATCCATCACTCGCGTGACGAATATAAGGAACTTATCGAGAAAAACGGAGGGAAAAATGTAGGAAGCATTTCTGCGAAAACAAGTTTTATACTGGCTGGGGACAATATGGGACCTGCAAAGCTTGAAAAAGCAAAAAAACTTGGAATAACCATATTAAGCGAAGACGAATTTCTGAAACTTATATCGTAAGATAAGAAAAATATTCGTACTTTTGCGGCTAAATAAATTAGAGATTATAATTAAAACTCATGATACAGACTAAATTGAAAGGAATGGGGGTAGCACTGATTACTCCTTTCAAAGAGGATGAGAGCGTTGACTATGACGCGTTGATGCGTATGGTGGACTATTTATTGCAGAATAATGCGGATTTCTTGTGTGTGCTGGGAACTACAGCTGAAACACCAACTCTGACCGAGGAAGAAAAGAAAACTATAAAAAAGATGGTAATTGACCGCGTTAACGGAAGAATTCCTATTCTGTTGGGTGTAGGTGGTAATAATACTCGCGCCATTGTAGAAACTCTGAAAAACGATGATTTTACAGGGGTTGATGCTATATTGTCTGTGGTGCCGTATTATAATAAGCCTTCTCAAGAAGGTATTTATCAGCATTATAAAGCGATTGCGGAAGCTACGGAGCTCCCCATCGTATTGTATAATGTTCCGGGACGTACGGGGGTAAATATGACTGCTGAAACTACTTTGCGGATTGCCCGCGATTTTAAGAATGTAGTTGCTATTAAAGAAGCATCCGGCAATATTACGCAAATGGATGATATTATTAAAAATAAACCGGAAAATTTTAATGTAATCTCTGGAGATGATGGTATTACCTTTCCTCTCATAACATTAGGTGCTGTTGGTGTGATTTCGGTGATTGGTAATGCTTTTCCTCGTGAATTTAGTCGCATGACACGTTTGGCGCTTCAAGGAGACTTTGCCAATGCGTTGACTATTCATCATCGGTTTACGGAATTATTTAACCTGCTATTTGTCGATGGAAATCCGGCAGGCGTAAAATCAATGTTAAACGCTATGGGTATGATCGAGAACAAGCTTCGTTTACCGCTGGTTCCTACTCGTATTACTACATTTGAGGCAATACGTAAGGTTCTGAATGAATTGAATATTAAATGCTGAAAAAAAAGATGGGCTTTTGACTAGTTCATAATAAACATCGAAGTGTTTAAAATAAATATCCCAATGATTGAATTCAATCATTGGGATATTTATTTTAAATCAGCTTATGATTTTTTATTCCTCTTCACCTTTTTGTGGCTCAGTCTGAAAATTGGGGGGATTTGATTCAGGGCAATCACATCCCTAAAAATTGATTCATTCCGGTACTATTTTGAGCTAAATTCATAGTTACAAGGACTAATCTAACGCAATACAGTTTTTAGTAATTCTTCTTAGAACTATTATTTTCTTCGTTCCCTAATGAGTTTTCGTTCCACTTAAGTGGAGCGATAGTTCAACTTAAGTGGTTCTATCGTTCGACTTAAGTAGAACGAAAACTGAAGTGCAGATCTAATTATTATTTATAAAAGCCAGGAAACTAAATACAGTATTAAGACAGGTTATCTCTTACTGACTATTGGAAGCTACTGTTTAGTTCATTTCCGTACCGGAATGAATCTATTTTTAAGGGTGTGATTGCCCTGAATCAAATCCCCAAAATTTTCAGATTGAGCCGGGTTCTGGTGGAATCACTCATATGTGAGGTGGATGTTGCTCATTCTTTTTCAGGTAAAGACACTAATTTATGCATTAAATGAGAAAATACGATATCCCCCCTTTATATTTTCTTTTAAAAACGATACCTTTGAAGTGTTTTCTTTCTTTTTTATCAAGTATGGATTGATTTCCGGCAAGTTCTCCTATATTTCCCGAATTAATATTCATTAACTTATTTGCCGTAATACTTTTTAATACCTCTTGTGTATTAGCTAATAGATATTGAACTATTAACTTTAAAGACTAATATTATGGAAAAAGATTCTCCTTTTTCATCCACCGGCAGAAGGTGTATTGTAACCCTAATGTGCATATTTGTCACTGCTTTTGTTTATGCACAACAGCAAAAAATATCGGTTAGTATCAAAGAGCTTCCTCTTAAAGAGGCTATCAGTCAGATAGCAGAGAAGGCATTGATGAATGTAGCCTATAGCAAAGAATTTGTGGATACGAGTAGGAAAGTGTCATTGGAGGTAAAAGACACAGATGTAAACAAAGCACTAACTCTTTTGCTAAAAGGGACTAACATTGGGTTCCGTTTCCTGGATGACAGTATTTTATTTTATAATAAAGAATATCAAAATAAAACTGACCCTGTTGATTCGCAAGGAGAGAAAAAGGAACTGTATGTGAAAGGTAAAGTTACTGACGAGAATACGGAACCGATCATCGGAGCCACCGTATCGGTAAAGGGATCGACTACGGGTACAATCACCGATATCAATGGTCAGTATTCCATCAAGGTACCCTATGGAAGTACACTTCGGTACTCATACGTCGGCTATCGTGAAGAAAGCGTCATAGCGAAAGCAACGACAGTAAACGTGGTGATGAAAGAAAATGCTGTCAGCCTGGAAGATGTAGTAGTTGTAGGCTATGGCGTGCAAAAGAAAGTGAATGTAACAGGTGCCGTATCTATGGTTAAAGCGGAGGCTATTGAGAACAGGCCTATAACTAACGTAACTACGGGGCTGCAAGGATTGTTACCTGGAGTTAGTATCGTTTCTTCTTCGGGGCAGCCGGGTGCTGTGCCCAGCATCAGCATTCGTGGTACGGGAACCATCAATAGTAGTACAGCACCTTTGATCTTGATTGATGGAGTAGCCGGGGGAGACATCAACTTATTGAATCCTTCGGACATCGAAAGCGTATCCGTACTGAAAGATGCCGCCTCATCGGCCATTTATGGAGCACGTGCCGCTAACGGTGTTATTCTTGTAACGACTAAAAAGGGAGAAAAGAAAGAGCGTGTAGTATTCCAATATAACGGATATGCCGGATTCCAGACTCCCACAGCATTGCCCGAACTTGTTAACGGAAGGGAATACATGGAACTCTCCAACGAAGCCATGAGTGCTGCCGGATTTTCCAAGCCCTATACACAAGAGGCTTTCGATAAATATGATTCGGGACTGTATCCCAACGAATATTCCAATACTGACTGGATTGACGAAATATACAAAAGCCGGGCTTTTCAGACGGGGCATAATGTGAGTGCACGGGGTGGAAGCGAGAAAACCGGATTTTTTATGTCGTATGGTTTCCTGGATCAGGATGGGCTGGTTGTAGGTGACGGATATAGTTCAAAAAGACACAATGCGCGTATCAGTGTAAACACGGAGGTGTATGATCGTCTGAAACTGACCGGACAGATGAGCTATGTCGATTTCTATAAAAAGGACTTAGGTTATAGCGGCACATCAGGAGTATTCCGCCTGTCACAGCGTATGTCTCCGTTACTTCCCGTCATGTGGCAAATTCCTGACGAGAATGGCCGGATGGTAGATAGTGAGAACTGGTCGTACGGTTCGGTACGTAACCCCTTGCAGGTAGCTTATGAGTCGGGAATGGAAGAACGGAAAACACGCGTGCTCAATGGTATTTTCAATGCAGATCTCAAAATTATAGACGGACTGAACGTAGGTATGCAGTACTCTGCAAATATATATACCCGCCAAGTGGATGAGTTTAACCCGAAGATGTTGTCTTATTACTCGGACGGTAGCCCGTTGAAAGCAAATGAAGATGCCAAGGACTATATCTCACAAAGCCATCTCGACGTTATGACCCAAACGTTGCAATTCACCCTGAACTTTAATAAAACCATAGGACGCCACGAGTTGGGAGCATTGATGGGATTTTCGCAAGAGTGGGAAAACAGAAGCACACTGGGTGCTACGCGTGATAATGTGATGGTTGAGGATATTCACGTTATTAGTGCCGGAATGATTAATTTTATGAATAGCGGAACAAAAGACGAGTGGGCTTTGCGTTCTTACTTTGGTCGTGTCAACTATGCTTTTGACGGTAAATACCTGTTTGAAGCTAACCTGCGTGCCGATGGAACTTCAAGATTTGCCAAGGGCAATCGTTGGGGATATTTTCCATCGTTTTCGGCAGGATGGAACTTTTCACGTGAAAAATTCATGGAGTTTGCTACTTCGGTATTGAGCTCGGGTAAGCTGCGTGCTTCCTGGGGTGAGTTGGGAAATCAAAACATTCCCGGTAATTACTACCCCTACTTGTCACCTATCATAACCGAAGAGTCTTATCCTATCGGAGCTTCTAATACACCTGTTATGGGACTTTGGCAAAACAAAATCGGTAATCCCGACATCAAGTGGGAAACCATCCGCATGCTTAATTTCGGGGTAGACCTTAGTTTTTTGAACAATAGACTGAATGTGGACTTTGATTGGTATAAGAAAGAAAATATTGATGCATTGGTTCGTCCCGATGTTCCGGCTATTGTCGGGGTTTCCAGTAGTAACGTAGGTTATGTCAATCTTGGTAAGATTGATGTCAAAGGATGGGAACTTAATCTGTCATGGCGTGATAAGATCGGAAGTGTAAATTACAATCTCGGGTTCAATCTGTCGGACGCCCGTAATAAGATTACCGATTTGGGTGGAACTCCGGAGTCGCTGACCAGTACGGCTTCCGGTTCGTATCGTCGGGTAGGTGATCCGATAGGTGCTTTCTATGGTTATCTGACTGATGGGCTGGCGCAAGTGTATGACTTCGAATCGGTGAATACAACTACAGGTAAGTACCAGAAACCAAAATTTCCTCTTGTTGCATCACAAAACGGCATTGTACAGCCCGGAGATATTAAGTATCGGGACATCAGTGGTCCTGACGGCGCTCCCGATGGGGTAATTGATGACTACGACAAAGTGGTGTTTGGCGAGAAAGAGCCCCATTACACTTATGCAATCAAGGGTGGTTTGGAATGGAAAGGCATTGATTTCAGTTTCTATTTGCAAGGCGTAGGTAAAGTTGCCGGTTACCTTGAGGATGAGGCTCGGCATGCGTTTATCAATGACTACTCAATCCCTAAAAAAGAGCATCTTGACAGATGGACGCCTATGAATCCAAATGCTTCTTATCCCAGACTTTATCAGTCGCAGGAGCACAACAGACTCTTCAGTGACTACTGGAAAGAGGATGCATCGTACTTGCGCCTGAAGAATATTCAGATAGGTTATCGTTTTCCTGCCCGAATGGTGGCACCTCTTGGCATTAATAGTCTTAGAGTATATGCTTCGGCAGATAACTTGTTTACTAAAACCGATTACTTCGGAGCTTATGACCCTGAAGTGAGGACCACCAGCGGAGATGTCTATCCGCAAGTAAAAACCTATGTTTTTGGATTATCAATAACATTCTAACCTATTAAACGACTATAAAGATGAAATACTCAAAATACTTTTTAATCATTGCTTTCTTTGGTATAGTTACCTCATGTAGCGATTTTCTGGATAGAACGAACCCTAACGAGCCGGACAATGTAACATTCTGGGTGAATGAAGATCAGCTTAAAAATGCCTTGCCTCCCTGTTACGAAGCTTTACAAAAAGACTATCTCGTGAATTGGAGTGAATCGACGGCCGAAACTGTCATGTGGGGGAATATTACTAGTGGACTAAGTAAGGTTTCGGGAGGCAAGCACTCTTATACTGACGGCTTCCCCTTCACTACCTATTGGACAGGAGCGTATAGCTATATTTATCGCTGCAATAATTTTCTGGACAACTATAATAAAGCGCAGGTAGCTCAAAATAAGAAGGACGTTTATGCCGCGGAAGTAAAAACCATCCGGGCGCTTATGTACTTTTACCTCACGACATTTTGGGGTGATGTACCTTGGGTAGGAGAAGTCATCCAGCCCGAAGATGCATATATCGAACGTACTCCCAGAGAGAAAGTCATCGACCAGCTCGTCGAGGATTTGAAATGGGCGGCAGAGCGTATGCCTGAAGAAAGGTATACGGGCGATAAACTGGGAAGACTCGACCGTTGGGGCGCTTTAGCCATATTGGCACGTATTGCCTTGCAAAACGAAAGGTGGGAACTGGCTGCAAAAACGAGTGAGTATATCATCGAAAACAGTCCCTATGGCCTGTATGAATATGAAAAACTGTTCCATCACGAAGGGGATGTCGAGAATGATCCGAAAAATATCGAAGCCATCGTATATAGCCTTTTTGTACCTGAAATCCGTACACAAAGTCTGCCCAATGAAACTTGCAGTCCGACAGACTATATACGCCTCAATCCAACGAAGTCATTAGTGGATGCTTATCTGTGTACAGACGGTAAACCGGCAAAAACCGGATTGGAATATTATAAAAAGACCGGTGTGCAGACCTCATCGTTATACAAGTCGCCTGAAGAGCATTATGTGGATTATTTCCAGAACAGAGATCCTAGAATGAAGATGACTTTATATGCTCCGGGTGACAAATGGCCGGGAGGAGATGACGGTGATCCTGATACGGATAAGGCCAACGAGATATTTAATCTGCCTCGTTTTGCTTCATTGCAAGATAATAACCGTGTGGGGGCAAATAGCCGTACAGGTTTCTATCTGAAAAAGTATAACGATATTGATTTGGCCGGCTCAAGTGTGGGTGGGCATGGGAATCTCAATGTCATCCGCTTTGCCGAAATCTTGCTGATTTATGCCGAAGCCACTTTCGAACTACAAGGCAAGAAACTGACACAAACACAGATTGATTACTCCATCAACAGGCTTAGAGATCGTGTGAATATGCATCGTATGAACCTTGACGAACTTAGCGCATGGGGGATGGATCTCGAAACCGAATTGAGAAGAGAACGTCGCATTGAGTTGGCAGGTGAAGGAACAAGATACGCCGATGTGATGCGTTGGCGTGAAGGCGAACTTCGCTTTGGACGTGCCATCACCGGTCCCAGCCTGAAAGTTTGTATGAATGATTTGGGCGCCAACCCGTATCCCGATACCGGAGTAGATGAGTTTGGTGATGTTATCTACGAAAAGTCTACCGCGGAAGGCGGAGCACGCTACTTCGACGCAACGAAACATTATTTGTGGCCCGTGCCTAATCCCGAGCGTCAGAAGAATCCTCTGTTAGGACAAAATCCGGGCTGGGAAAAGTAATCATTAAAAAATAGAAACCATGTATTCAATGAAGAAATACTTATTATTGTTTTTATGCCTGACTTTGGGTGTTGCCTATGCGCAAGATACTCTACGGGTGCGGGTAATGACCTATAATTTAAGATTTGGCGAACTGGCATCTTTAGAGGAACTTGCTCATCACATCAAATCCTTCAAGCCTGATTTTGTGGCGCTTCAGGAAGTGGATAGCAAAACAGACCGTAAGCGTACCCCGCATCAGAAGGGGAAGGATTTTATATCCGAACTTGCCTATCATACAGGGATGTTTGGGCTTTACGGAAAAACGATTGACTATTCTACCGGTTATTACGGTATTGGGATGTTAAGTAAATATCCATATATTTCTGTCCAAAAGATAATGCTGCCCCATCCGGTCAAAGAGCATGAGAGACGGGCCATGCTGGAGGGATTATTCGAAATGGGTAATGATACCATTGTTTTTACCTCTACGCATCTGGACGTCAACTCTCAAGAAACACGGGCGGAGCAAATAAAATTTATTACCGGGCATTTCAAAAATTATAAATATCCTGTAATTTTGGGAGGTGATTTCAATGCGCGTCATTACTCCGAGGCAATACGTGGTATGGATAGCTGGTTTGCTGCGAGTAACGATGATTTTGGAATGCCGGCATGGAAACCTGTGATTAAGATCGATTACTTGTTTGCTTACCCGCAAAAAGGATGGCGCGTGATTAGTACACAAACTGTTCAGTCGCTTTTGTCAGACCATTTACCGATTATTACGGAACTGGAATATGTGAAAGAAGCGTCGAAGAAAAAATATTGATACTCACTTATAACATTTATGATTTTCTATGATACATACAATAATCAAGTATTTACTGATTTCAACAACGCTTTTTTTCTGCTCATGCCACAAGCCTAAGACGGATATTATCACCCCCGCCAAACAGTTAATAGAACGTCAGATTGGGGAAAGAACACAGTCTATCCACTTTGAATATATCGAACCATCCGACGGTAAAGATATATTCGAAGTGATAGCAAGCGACGGCCGGCTTACCCTAAGGGGAAGTAGCTCCGTTGCTATCTGTTACGCTTTTCATACGTACATGAAAGAGGCCTGCAAGAGTATGAAAACATGGAGCGGTGAACATATAACGTCGGTGATGCCGTGGCCCGATTATGAATTGTATGAACAGGTGTCCCCTTATGAGTTGCGCTATTTCCTTAATGTTTGTACATTCGGCTACACTACCCCTTACTGGGACTGGGAGCGTTGGGAAAAGGAAATTGACAGGATGGCTCTTTATGGTGTAAATATGCCCTTGGCTACCGTGGCCAGCGAAGCCATTGCGGAACGGGTATGGCTGCGTATGGGACTGAACAAAGAAGAAATCCGTGAGTTTTTCACTGCCCCCGCACACCTTCCCTGGCATCGCATGGGCAATCTGAACAAGTGGGACGGTCCCTTATCTGATGCATGGCAACAGAACCAAATCGCTTTGCAGCATCAAATCCTGACCCGTATGCGCGAGTTGGGTATGCAGCCCATAGCGCCTGCGTTTGCAGGTTTCGTGCCGGAAGGATTCGTGCAGAAACATCCCGACACACAATTCCGGCACATGCGGTGGGGTGGTTTTGATGAAGAGTACAACGCCTATGTATTGCCACCGGATTCACCTTTTTTCGAAGAGATAGGCAAACTGTTTGTCGAAGAGTGGGAAAAAGAGTTTGGAGAAAATACGTATTATCTCTCGGATAGTTTTAATGAGATGGAACTGCCTATCGATAAAGAAGATAAAGAAGCGAAATATAAGTTATTGGCCGAGTATGGAGAAACGATCTATAAATCAATTACAGCCGGAAACCCAGATGCCGTTTGGGTTACACAGGGATGGACATTCGGATATCAACATTCATTCTGGGATAAAGAATCACTTAAAGCCTTGTTAAGCAATGTACCTGATGATAAAATGATTATCATTGATTTGGGCAATGATTATCCGAAATGGGTGTGGAACACCGAGCAAACATGGAAAGTACATGATGGGTTTTACGGAAAGAAATGGATATTCAGCTATGTACCCAACTTTGGTGGGAAAAACACCATGACAGGAGACTTGGACATGTATGCTAGTTCCTCGGTCAAAGCATTACGTGCCGCAAATAAAGGTAACTTGATTGGGTTCGGTTCTGCCCCTGAAGGACTCGAAAACAATGAGGTTGTTTACGAACTGTTAGCCGATATGGGATGGTCATCAGATAGTATCGACCTGGACGATTGGATGAAGATATACTGCGAGGCCCGTTATGGAGGATATCCCGATGCCATGGAGGAAGCTTGGAAGCTTTTTCGGAAAACAGCATATAGTTCTTTATATTCATACCCCCGTTTTACCTGGCAAACTGTAGTACCCGATCAACGGCGGATCAGTAAAATCGACCTTAGTGATGATTACTTGCAGGCTATACGTTTGTATGCTAGTTGCGCTGACGAACTGAAAGGCTCTGAATTATACAGAAACGACCTCATAGAGTTTGTTTCGTATTATGTAGCGGCTAAAGCTGAAAATTTTTATAAGCAGGCCCTGAAAGATGATTCGGAGAATCGTGTTCTCGCAGCGCAACGTAATCTGCAACAAACTGTTGATTTGTTGATGGACGTTGACAGGCTATTGGCTTCTCATCCTTTATATCGATTAGAAGAATGGGTGGAACTTGCGCGCAATAGCGGAACAACTCTTCAGGAAAAAGATGCTTATGAGGCAAATGCCAAACGCTTGATTACAAGTTGGGGGGGTATTCAGGAAGATTATGCTGCCCGTTTCTGGAGCGGGCTGATAAAAGACTACTATATCCCTCGTATACAGCTCTATTTCACAAAAGACCGGAATAAAATCCGAGAATGGGAGGAGCAATGGATTACATCTCCCTGGAGCAACAGTACGACTCCGTTTGATGACCCGGTCAAGGCTGCATTGAATTTAATAGAGAAAACAAATAAGTGATAGTTTTTATGAAAAAGATTGTATTGGCATTCGACTCGTTTAAAGGTTCGGTCGGTTCTTTCGAGATAGCAAAAGCTGCCGAAAAAGCGATTCAGGAGGAATTACCCGACTGTCAGATTATACGTTTCCCCATAGCTGATGGCGGCGAAGGGACTACAGAAGCTCTATGCTCTGCCCTTCATGCTCAAACGGTGTCATGTCGGGTGCATGATCCATTCATGAAGCCAATTGAAGTATCGTATGGCATCGTAAACAATGGTGCGATGGCTATTATCGAAATGGCCTCGGCCTGCGGTCTGCCATTAATCGATTCAAGTCGGAGAAACCCCATGAAGACTACGACTTATGGAGTTGGAGAAATGGTTGCTGACGCATTAAAACGCGGGTGTCGGGAATTCATTATCGGTATCGGCGGAAGTGCTACGAATGATGCGGGAATTGGTATGCTAAAGGCTTTAGGTGCACGTTTTTTAGATAGCGGAAACGGTGAGTTGGAGCCTGTCGGCGAAAATCTGATAAAAGTCCATCAAATAGATATTTCCCAATTGAATCCGGCATTGAAGGAGAGTCACTTTACGATCGCCTGTGATGTTAGTAATCCATTTTTTGGAAAAGAGGGTGCGGCCTATGTATACGCTCCCCAAAAAGGGGCAAATAGTTTGCAAGTGATAGAGTTGGACAATGGGTTGCGGCATTATGCACAGGTGATAAAGGAATATACAAATATGGATATATCGCAGCTTCCCGGTGCCGGAGCCGCTGGAGGAATGGGAGGCGGCCTGCTTCCGTTTTTGAATGCAGAATTGCAATCCGGAATAGAAGTTATATTGAAAACGCTTCGTTTCGAAGAGGTCGTCCGACAGGCAGATCTGATACTGACCGGAGAGGGTAAACTGGATCGCCAGACTGGTATGGGAAAGGCGCTGGACGGAATTTTACGTGTCGGTGAGAAATGTCAGGTTCCGGTGATAGCGCTGGGGGGAGCGGTCGAAGCCACCGAAGCGCTTAATAGGATGGGGTTTACTGCCGTACTGCCTATTCAACCTTTTCCGGTAACACTTGAAGAGGCGATGCGACCGGAGTTTACGAAAGAAAACATAGAGAGAACGGTGCGACAGGTGGTGAGAATCATAAAACAATTTACTAAATAATACTCAATGACAGCGATAGGCGCATTAATCGGGCTTTCATTATCCATACTGTTAATCATAAGAAAGCTTTCTCCGACATACAGTCTGATTATCGGAGCGATAGTTGGAGGGTTGTTGGGAGGACTATCTTTAAATGAGACCGTAACGGTAATGACCGAAGGGGTGAAAGAGGTCACCCCGGCGGTATTGCGGATTCTGACAGCCGGAGTCTTGTCAGGCATATTAATACAAACCGGAGCTACCACGGTCATCTCCAATGCGATTATAAACAAAATGGGTGAAAAACGGGTATTTATGGCATTGGCACTCGCAACGATGTTGCTTTGTACGGTAGGCGTCTTTATTGATGTGGCTGTGATAACCGTTGCGCCGGTGGCTCTTTCGATAGGCAAGCGTCTAAACCTGTCTCCATCTGTATTGCTTATTGCTATGATCGGGGGAGGTAAATGTGGAAATATCATATCACCTAACCCGAACACCATTATAGCAGCCGGAAATTTTAATGCAGATCTATCGGCTGTAATGTTTGCCAATATTTTACCGGCAGTGATCGGTTTGTTTTTCACTGTTTTTGTTATTGTCCGTCTGATGCCTCAAACAGTGAAAAACAAAAAAACAATGATGCAAACAGAGGATAAAGAGGAAGAGAGAAATTTGCCCTCGTTAAGAACCAGTCTGATTGCTCCTGTTGTTACGATTGTTTTATTGGCATTACGTCCTGCGGCAGGAATCAATATCGATCCTTTGATAGCTTTGCCGGTAGGTGGTTTATGTGGTGCTATCTGTATGAAACAATGGAAAAATATTCTTCCCAGTATAGAATATGGACTGCAAAAGATGTCTGTGGTAGCTATTCTGCTGATAGGAACCGGAACTATTGCCGGCATCATAAAGAACTCTTCTTTGAAAGATTGGATTCTTACAGGATTGGATCATGCTCATATGAGTGATGCATTGATTGCTCCTATATCAGGCGCGTTGATGTCGGCG
>ENA-OPNP01000616-OPNP01000616.1-human-gut-metagenome-genome-assembly--contig:-NODE-616-length-13001-cov-1.691719_pt1 | contig 13001 bp, 10 predicted proteins | sample MGYA00241539_ERZ501775 | MGnify/ENA primary metagenome ERZ501775 (study PRJEB25962, sample SAMEA2042651) | human gut metagenome | biome: human gut; feature: human-associated habitat; material: faeces... | reverse complement strand
GCCATTCTCGTCTCATAGTCAGGAGTACCGATATCAGCCATCAGTCCCCACTCGAAACGGGAACGGATGCGCTCCTCGAGAGTCTCCATCTCCTTAGGCGGCTTATCAGAGGTAAGGATAATCTGCTTGCCCTGTGTCTGCAGTGTGTTGAAGGTGTGGAAAAACTCCTCCTGAGTACTTTCCTTTCCTATGATGAACTGGATATCATCAATCATGAGCACATCTACAGTCCTGTATTTGTCACGGAACTTTGTCATGGCAGAGGAATTACCGTTACGGATAGATTCGATAACCTCGTTGGTAAACTCTTCAGAAGTAACGTAAAGCACCTTGGTATCAGGATTCTGGTCAATGATGAAATGACCTATTGAATGCATAAGATGAGTTTTGCCAAGTCCCGGACCACCATATATATATAGCGGATTGTATGCTTCACCCGGGCTTTCTGCCACTGCAAGAGAAGCAGAATGGGCAAACCTGTTATTATTACCTACGACAAAGGTGTCAAATGTATAGTTAGGGTTTAAGTTTGAGTGATCCCCCTTTACAGGAGTCTGTGGCTCAAGCTGAGGGGTATCGTTGTTTTTAAACTTAAGGCTCTGAGCCTGATCCGGTAAAATAAACTGGATATCATACTCGATACCTGTCACCTCACCTATAGCTACCTTAAGAGGAAGATAATATTTTTTGTTGATATAGCTGAGCCCCATCTGCTCAGACGGAACGAGAATATACAGTGTATTGCCGTCTATGGCGAACACCTCAAGCGGTTTTATCCACGTATTAAAGGAAACGTCTGTCAGACCATGCTCTTCCTTGACCATCTGTAGTATTTCATTCCACTTTTCCATTACTTTATCCATCAAAGTTCTCCATTATTTAACATATAAAGAGTATATTATGGGAATGTTCTCCACAATCCCATACATACTATATAGTACACTATTTTTGGCATTTAGGCAATGTAAAAAGATTTACAAAAATGCTTTATTAACATTTTTCAACCACAATTATACAAAGTTACCAACATGTTATTCACATATTGTGGATAACTTTTTGATATCTTGATAACTTTCCACAATATGTTGGTCGCAATAGGAGGTTTATATCAAAATGTAGACGGTTATCAAGAATTATTATATATATAGAAGAAACTCGTTTTCCACATTTTTATTGTGGAATATAAACAGATAAAAAAACATATGTAGAAATTTAAAGAAAATTGAGAAAATCCTTGACACAACAGGAATTTTTGTTATAATTATACCGATGTTTTTTAACGTAAAGGAGGTGGATATATATGAAGATGACATTCCAACCTAAGAAGAGACAGAGAGCAAAAGTTCATGGATTCAGACAGAGAATGAAAACTGCTGGCGGAAGAAAAGTAATCGCAGCCAGAAGATTAAAAGGAAGAAAAAAATTATCAGCATAGGCCACAATTTTTGTGGTCTTTTCTTCATTTTTGATTGTTTTTAGAAGGACAGCGTCAAATGAAATTTTCAGATTCGTTGAAAAAAAACAAGGATTTTCAGAATGTATATAATAACGGTGTATCGTTTGCTAACAGATACCTCGTTATGTATGTTCTGAAAAATAACACAGAAAATAATCGTATAGGTATATCAGTTAGCAAAAAAGTTGGAAATAGTGTTATTAGACATCATATTACTCGTCTCGTGAGAGAGAGCTACAGACTACATGAGGACATGTTCGATAGTGGTTTGGACATCGTAGTCATCGCAAGAGTTGCAGCGCGGCATGTTGGTTATAAGGAAATAGAAAGTGCTGTTTTACATCTTGGAGGTCTTCACAGGATTATTAAGAAACAAAATATTTGAATAATGAAAAAGAAGATGGAATCGTTTTGAAAAGTATCTTAATATTTTTGATTAAATTTTATAGGAAGTATATTTCCCCGATGAAATCAACGAAATGCCCATATTGTCCGACCTGTTCGGAGTATGGTTTGCAGGCTGTGCAAAAGTACGGTGCCATAAAGGGTGGTCTGCTTGCGGCATGGAGGATATTGAGATGTAATCCTTTTTCAAAGGGTGGGTATGATCCGGTTCCATAGCAGCAATGGAGGTTTTTATGTCGGACATTTTATTAACCGCATATCCAGGCTCTATTCTTGGACCAATTGCCAAGCTTCTCGGTATCCTGATGGATTGGATATACAGTGGTATATCTAATATTACAGGTGGAAGAGTTGAGAGCGTTGTACTAAGTATTGTAATTATTACGATTATAATCTACATGTGTCTGTTGCCACTGACTATAAAGCAGCAGAAGTTTTCTAAGCTATCACAGAAAATGCAGCCTGAGATGCAGGCTATCCAGGCTAAATATAAAAATAAAAAGGACCAGGCTTCAATGATGGCCATGCAGGAGGAGACACAGCTTTTATACCAGAAGTACGGTATTTCTCCGATGGGAAGCTGTGTGCAGATGCTTATACAGATGCCTATTCTGTTTGCACTGTACCGTGTATTTTACAATATTCCTGCTTATCTGAGCGGAGTTAAGGGCTCTTTTACAGGGCTTGTTGATTCAATTCAGCAGACAAGCGGATATCAGAATACACTTGTCAGTCTGATGGAAAAGTATAATGTTGTTACATCAAGCGGTCTTAACGCTTCAAATGCGGCTTCAAAGCTTGCCGATGCAAGTGGTGATACTTTAAGCAATTATATCATTGATATCCTTTATAAGCTTCCTTCAAAGGGCTGGGATGCTCTTATGGACGGTAAGTTTTTTGATGGTATCCAGAACGCAGTTGAGAAGACACATGATGCGTTACTTCATTTCAACTACTTTTTGGGACTGAATATCTCAGATACACCTTGGTATATCATAAAAAGCAACTTTACGGACAAGCCTGATAAGTGGTTACTTTTTGTAATACTTGCACTGCTTATTCCTGTACTGTCATATCTGACACAGATGATCAATATCAAGCTCATGCCACAGGCTACAAACGGCAATGATCAGATGGCAAGCCAGATGAAGATGATGAATCTCATGATGCCATTTATGTCATTTGTTATCTGCTTTACAGTTCCTGTAGGTCTTGGTATTTACTGGATCTGCTCTGCACTTGTAAGAGGTATCCAGCAGTTCTTCGTCAACAGACATATAGAGAATCTTGATCTTGAGGCTGTTATGGCAAAGAACGAGGAAAAGGCAAAGAAGAAGAGAGAAAAAATGGGACTGTCTGAGGATTATATAAAGAAGGCAGCTCAGATTAAGACAAAGTCAATTGACAATAAGGCAAACGTATCTGTATCAGCAGGCACAGAGGAGAAGCTTGCAAAGGCCGCTGAGTACAAGGCTAATGCAAAGGCAGGCTCACTTGCTTCAAAGGCTAATATGGTTAAAGAGTTTAATGAACGCAATTCACGCAAATAGGGGGAGAAAATAGTGGAATACATTGAAGTATCTGCAAAAACAATTGACGATGCTTTGACAGAAGCATCTATTAAACTTGGAACAACAAGTGATAAGCTCGAGTATGAGGTAATTGATAAGGGAAGCAATGGTTTTCTTGGAATTGGCAGCCGTGATGCTGTCATCAAGGTTAAAAAGGCCGAGGCAAGTGTTGAGGATGAGATTCGCGAATTCCTTGACAGTGTGTTTAAGGCAATGAAGCTTGAGGTTACTATTGATATCAAAGTGGATGAGGACAACAGAAATGTTGATGTTGAGCTTAACGGTCCTGAGATGGGCGTTTTAATCGGCAAGAGAGGTCAGACTCTCGATTCACTCCAGTACCTTACAAATCTTGCTATCAATAAGCAGTCTGAGAATTACTACAGAGTAAAGATTGATACTGAGGATTACAGAAAGAGAAGAAGAGAGACACTTGAGAATCTTGCCAAGAATATTTCATTCAAGGTTAAGCGTACAAAGAGACCTGTTTCTCTTGAGCCGATGAATCCTTTTGAGAGAAGAGTGATTCATTCTGCACTTCAGAATGATAGATTTGTTGAAACACACAGCGAGGGTGATGAGCCTTACAGACATGTTGTTGTGACACTTAAGAAATAATAGATATAAATCATTAAAAGGGTATCTGGTTTCAGGTATCCTTTTTGAATATATATTATCTTAGAATTTTTGAGGAATTTCATATGCAAAATGATACAATAGCGGCTATTGCCACAGCTATGTCTCCGTCAGGAATCGGAATTATCAGGATAAGCGGAGATGATGCACTTTCGGTAATAGACAGGATTTATAAAAGCAAGAATAATAAAAAGAAAATAAGCGCCTGTCAGTCACATACCATTCATTATGGTTTTATATATGACGGCGATGAGAAAATAGATGAGGTTATGGTGCTTTTGATGAAAGCTCCAAATACATACACTAGGGAGGACACTGTGGAGATAGACTGCCACGGTGGTGTGTATGTGATGAAGAGAGTGCTTGAAGCAGTAATCAAAAACGGAGCAAGACCGGCAGAGCCCGGAGAGTTTACTAAAAGGGCATTTTTAAACGGCAGGATTGATTTATCCCAGGCAGAATCTGTTATAGATGTAATAAATTCAAAAAATGATTTTGCGCTCAAAAGCTCTTTAAGCCAGCTAGGCGGAGCCGTGCTCGGAAGCATCAGGCAGATAAGAGAGCAGCTTTTGAATGAGATTGCTTTTATTGAGTCGGCACTTGACGACCCTGAACACATTTCTCTGGATGGTTATCCACAAAAACTACGTGCAATTGTGGATAACGAGTATATGGAGATAGATGGTCTGTTAAAAACCTCAGATAATGGAAGGATTCTGAAGGAAGGAATAAACACTGTAATCATTGGAAAGCCAAATGCCGGAAAGTCATCCCTTTTAAATGTGCTTGTCGGAACTGACAGGGCAATTGTCACGGATATAGCCGGAACCACGAGAGATGTGCTTGAGGAGCAGATTAATATTGGTGGAATCACCTTAAATCTCGTTGATACTGCAGGCATCAGAAGCACTGAGGATGTTGTTGAAAAAATTGGTGTGAAAAAGGCAATGGAGCATGCCGATGAAGCTGATTTAATCATATATGTGGTTGATTCGTCAGTTGCACTTGATGATAATGATTATGATATTATCAATTTTATTAAGGATAAAAAGGCAGTCATTTTACTAAATAAGTCGGATCTGGCTTCAAAGGTGTCGGCAGATGATATAAAAAAGCTTGTGGATAAAACGGTTATTTCGGTTTCTGCAAAGGAAAGCTTGGGAATAGATGAGCTTTCTGATACAATAAAGGAAATGTTTTTTGATGGAGAGGTCTCATTCAATGATGAGATTTATATCACAAATATCAGGCATAAAAAACTATTGTCAGATGCTAAGGAAAGTCTTAAGCTTGTTATGAACAGTATTGATGATGATATGCCGGAGGATTTTTATTCGATTGATTTGATGAGTGCGTATGAGTCACTCGGACTCATAATCGGAGAATCGGTTGAGGATGATCTGATGGATGAGATATTCAGTAAATTTTGTATGGGAAAGTAGGCAGTTATGTGCAGTAAGTTTGTTGAAGAAAATTATGATGTTGTTGTAGTTGGTGCAGGACATGCGGGATGTGAGGCAGCACTTGCGTGTGCCAGGCTTGGACTTGAAACTATTGTTTTCACGGTAAGCGTGGACAGTATAGCGCTCATGCCATGTAATCCGAATATCGGTGGAAGCTCGAAGGGGCATCTCGTCAGGGAGATTGATGCACTTGGCGGCGAGATGGGAAAAAACATTGACAAGACCTTTATCCAGTCAAAGATGCTAAATAAATCGAAGGGGCCTGCTGTTCATTCTCTCCGCGCGCAGGCGGATAAAGCGGAATATAGTATGCAAATGAGAAAAACCCTTCAAAATACCGACCATCTGACCATCAGGCAGGGTGAGGTTTCTGAGATTGTTACCGATGAGAATAATAATATAGTTGGTGCAAAAACTACTTCGGGAGCTTTATATCATTGTAAGGCGATTGTGCTGTGTACCGGTACATATTTAAGAGCCAGATGCTTAACCGGCGAGATGATCACTCATACAGGTCCGAATGGACTTCTGGCAGCCAACCATCTGACGCAGTCGCTCATAGATCACGGAATTGAGATGCGCAGATTCAAAACAGGAACTCCAGCGCGTGTGGATAAGAGAAGTCTTGATTTTTCCAAGATGGAGGAACAGTTCGGTGACGAGAGGGTAGTGCCGTTTTCATTTACAACTGATCCTGAAAGTGTGCAGATTGATCAGGTTTCATGCTGGCTTACATATACGAATAGTAAGACCCATGAGATTATCAGAAACAATCTAGACCGTTCACCGATTTATGCAGGTATCATAGAGGGAACAGGTCCTAGGTATTGTCCTTCAATAGAGGATAAGGTGGTTAAGTTTGCGGAGAAGGAAAGACATCAGATATTTATTGAGCCGGAGGGACTTAATACAAACGAGATGTATGTCGGAGGAATGTCATCTTCTATGCCTGAGGATGTACAGTATGAGATGTACCGCACCCTTCCGGGACTTGAAAATGTGAAGATAGTAAGAGACGCTTATGCCATAGAGTACGACTGTATCAATGCAAACCAGCTATATGCATCGCTCGAGTTTAAGAAAATACATGGTCTGTTCAGTGGTGGACAGTTCAACGGTTCATCCGGATATGAGGAGGCAGCCTGTCAGGGACTTATCGCTGGCATCAATGCAGCCATGAAGATACTTGGCAAAAAGCCATTGATACTTGACAGGTCAGAAGCGTACATAGGTGTGTTGATAGATGATCTGGTTACTAAGAAAAATAGAGAACCTTACCGCATGATGACTTCTAGAGCGGAATATCGTCTCCTTTTAAGACAGGATAATGCAGATTTGCGTCTCACCGAGAAGGGATACGAGGTTGGTCTGATTTCAAAGGAAAGATATGACTATGTATGTAAAAAGAAAGAGCTTATTGATAAGGAAATAGAGAGAGTGTCGCATGTAAATATCGGTGCAAGGGCTGATGTACAGGAGATTCTGAAGAAATACAACAGTATAGAGTTAAGCAACGGAACCACACTTGAGGAGCTTATCAGAAGACCTGAGCTGGATTATGACAAGCTCGCTCCGATAGATCCCGACAGACCTAAGTTATCTGATGACATGAGGGAACAGATTAATATTCTTATTAAGTACGCAGGGTATATTTCAAGACAGATCAAGCAGGTCTCTCATTTTAAGAAGCTTGAGAAAAAACTGTTACCTACTGATTTTGATTATAATACTATTTCGGGTCTGAGAATTGAAGCACAGCAGAAGCTGAATGAATTTCAGCCGCTTAGTATAGGTCAGGCATCCAGAATTTCAGGTGTCACACCTGCTGATATATCGGTTTTACTTGTATTTCTGGAGCAACTAAAATACTCAAATCCTGATTTATTTTCTAGATTAAACCCAGATAATATAAGCGTTGAACAATAATAATGGAGAATAAAATATGAAATATGATTTCACACACTTTACTGATGAATTATCAAAAATTAAATGTACATTAAATAATTCACAATTAGAGCAATTTGAGCTATATTATGACATGCTTGTCGAAAAAAACAAGGTTATGAACCTTACTGCCATCACTGATTTCGATGAGGTAATAGAGAAACACTTCCTTGATAGCTTATTTTTATGCCACACATTAGATTTAAACGCGGAAAAAAATATCATTGATGTCGGAACCGGAGCTGGTTTTCCCGGTATTCCTCTTAAGATAGCTTTTCCCCAGCTTAAGATTACTTTATTAGATTCACTTAATAAGAGAGTAGGATTTTTAAATGAAGTTATTGAAGCGCTTGAACTTAAGGATATTGAAGCAGTTCATGGCAGGGCAGAGGATTTTGCCAGAGATAAGGAACACAGGGCAGCTTATGATATTTGTGTATCGAGAGCAGTTGCAAATCTGTCTACTCTTTCAGAATACTGTCTGCCGTTTGTGAAAATGGGAGGCTGCTTTGTGTCATATAAATCAGGTGAGTGCGAGAGCGAGGTGGCAGATGCAAAGTCGGCCATTTATCTGTTGGGAGGAAAGCTGAATAAAATAGAGCAGTTTGGATACTCGGATAATCATCGCTCATTTGTCATAATTGATAAGGTTATGAATACGAGCAACAAGTATCCGAGAAAAGCCGGACTGCCTTCAAAGAAACCATTGTAAAAAACCGTTATAATTGTTGAAGAATAGTTATAGGCGGTGCCTTATTTTAGATTAAAGTATAGAATTAGTTAGTAACAATTTTTTTAATAATTGAAGCTGTCTTCTCCGGTAACTCTAACTGAGGATAAAGCTTTGCATTTGCAATATGGATGATGTCGCATTTACTATTTAGCTTATGGTAATTGTTGATAACATCCATATTATTTTTTATTCCTGTTGATGCTATAATTGATACATCCTTGTCCAGGTTCTTGAGAGCGGGCGCGATATTAGTATTGATGTAGTTTGATAAAATGCTTGAGTAAAGATATTTGCCGCGGCTTTGCCCTTTATGTGCGGACTCATAGTATGCATCCTTCATATTATCTGATATGAGCTGGCCTCTTGAAATAAACTTATTTCTGAAGAGTAAATCTACTTTAATAGGGCTCATAAGCTTATTGTATATAAATGTACCTATGATTGGCAGATTAATTATGTTCTGCTTAAATTTGGTGCTCTTGTCAGGTATACATTTAAGCTGTTGCAATGATACAGGGTTTATAAGTATTATTTTATTAAATAAATCCTTTGACAGAGCATTTGCCATGATTACAGGAGCTGTTGACAGATTGGTTGCAGCTACGTTAACAGGCTTTCCGATTACGTCATTTACAAAAGCTGTGATAATCTGTACATACATGTAGCTTGTATATTGGATGGAAGGCTTGTCCGAGCGGCCACATCCAAGCAAATCAATAGTGTATACGGTATTGTTCTTTGCAAGCTTTTTAGCTACTTTAGCCCATTCTTCACCGGATGCTCCGGAGTCGGTGTCGTGTATTAAAAGTATTGGCTCACCGGTGCCGGTTTTTGTATAAAAGATATTTCCTTCTTTCCATTTGTAGTAGTGGCCATTGTCTACTTTGAGTGCATTTTTCCTTTCGGCATTAGAGTCTACAACTCTGTTGTATATATGCATTCCGGCAATCACTGCAGATGTGAGAAAAAGCAGATTTTTTGTACTTTTTTTCATGTTATAACCTCCTTGTTTTTATCTGAAAAATTTGATATATTGATTTTGTATTCTTATAACTATATTATAACAAAAAAGAAGTTTTATACAATTATTTTTTATAATTGCTTTTAAATATAGTAAAAATGATATATAATTATCCTGTAGATAAATTAATTATACAAACAAAAGTTCGATAATTATGGTTAAACAATATTTAGAGAAAACAAGAGATGAATTTTATGACAGCAAGTATGCGCTTATAGAAAAGCTTACTGCCGCTGAGAATCATTTTAAAGAAAATATCAAGATTATACAGATGCTTGAGGGAAAATCCGATGAAAGCTTTGAGGCTTTTACTCCTCGTGAAATCAATTCATATAATAAGAGCAAAGCTAAGGAAATTAAGGAAGAGCAGAAGCTGATTGAGCCTCAGATAAAGTCTTTACACAAACAGATATCTGATATTGATTGCAAGATTGATGAAATCAACAGTGTTATCAGAGTGTATAATTCTGATGAGACAACTAATGAAGTAGAAATTTCAGAGGCCATATCTGATGTTATCAACGAAGAGGATAGTGATGCTTTTAAGAGGGTGATTTTACAGACTGTGGAGAGTGAGAGACAGCGTATCGCTCGTGATTTGCATGATTCTACTGTACAGAGTCTGACATCACTTACTCACAAGACAGAGCTTTGTCTTAAACTTATGGATGTTGACCCTATCAGGTGCCGGCTTGAGCTCACGTCTCAGGGAAAGATACTGAAGGATATTATCAATGAGCTTCGAAATATGATTTATAATCTAAGACCTATGTCATTTGATGATATTGGATTTAATATTACTGTTGAGCGTGCGCTTGATAAGCTTCGCAATTCAAATAATATAAGGTGCAATTTCAAGACATCCGGTGATGAGTACATGGTAGAAAGTCTTGTGTCACTAACCTTACTCAGGGTCATTCAGGAGGCTTGCAGTAATTCTATCAAGCATGGTCATGCCAAAGAAATTAATGTTTCATTAAAGTATGAACCAAAATCACTTACTTTGACGATAAAGGATGACGGAGATGGTTTTGACACATCTGCTATTCCTGAGTTTACAAGAGAAGATAATTCAGGCTTTGGATTGTCTATGATGAAGGAAAGAATTTATCTTCTTTCCGGTAAAATATCTATTTCATCAAGACCCGGTGAGGGGTGCATAGTTAAGGTAATTATACCTGTAAATAAGGAGGATTAAATTATGGCTATTAACATTATGATTACAGATGATCATTCTATGATCAGAGAGGGACTTAAAAATCTGCTGGAGCTCGACGGTGATATCAAGGTTATTGCTGAGGCAGAGAATGGTGAGGAGTGCCTTGATAAATTAAAGACCTTCAAACCAGATGTATTACTTTTGGATATCAATATGCCAAAGATGAATGGTCTTGAGGTATTAAAAGCTTTAAAGGACAGAAAGTCTAAGGTAAAGGTACTTGTTCTTACTGGTCACAATGAGACAGAATATCTTGTGAAGGCTGTAGATATCGGAATCAACGGATATGTACTGAAGGATTCTGAGTCTGCTGAGCTTAAAAAGGCTATTTTCACTATTGCTGATGGCGAGACTTATATACAGCCTAGTCTTATTCCGGCTCTTAATTCTAAGATGATTCAGAAGAATGAGGATGAGATTAAGATAGATGCCCTTACTAAGAGAGAGATGGAAGTACTTAAAGAGATGTCTGTTGGTAAGTTTAACAGAGATATTGCTAAGGAAATGAAGATTAGTGAGAGAACTGTTAAGAATCATATTTCAAGTATTTTCAAGAAGCTCGAGGTTACTGATCGTACTCAGGCCGCGGTATTTGCAATTCGTAACAACATTATTCAGATTATGTAATATACGCTTTATATTTTATTTGAATTTTATTAGAGGAATGTTTCACGTGAAACATTCCTTTTTGATTATTTGATATAGTTTATTGACAGTAGTACGGAATCCGTCATGCATATACATTCCGCACTCGTTTTACTCCGCAACTAAGAGTATGTAAGAAATCACATATAGGTTGAGACAATAGTACGCCACCGTCCATATTCGCCATCGTGGCTCAGTATGGACTCGCTCGTACATCCGTGTACAAGCGTTGCTAAGTGTTGAAGTGATTTCAAACATACTCTAAGTTACTGCGTAGACTCGTTTGGAATGTATATGTATGCCAGATTCCTTAGGTTGTGGATGAGCTTAAATATAATATAGTATAGTACTTATAAAAATAAATAAGGTGTGAATTTATATTGTATAGGTTAATATTTTACGTTTTACATTATATGATGGTGTATAATCAATTATTATGTAATTTGATTGTATAGAATTAAATAAAATATTAATTGATAAATATAAGTATTAAATGATAAAATGAGAATGTTTCACGTGAAACATTTAAATGATATAATAAGTGAATATGAGAAAGCTAAGTTTTAATAATTAGACTGATTAAAAATTTAAATAAAGGATATAGAAGGTGACATAATTTGTATGAATAAAAAAGTTTTAATAATTAAAGGAAGTCCAAGAGCAGAAGGTAATACTGCAACAATGGCTGATATATTTGCCAAAGGCGCAATTGAAAATCATAATGCTGTAACGGAAATTGTATTGAAGGATAAAACAATAATAGATTGTAGTGGTTGTGCTATTTGTCAGCAAAATGGAGGAAAATGTGTTCAAGACGATGATATGAATGAAATATATGATGAAATGTATAAAGCAGATGTAATTGTTTTAGCATGTCCGGTTTACTTTTATACCTGGCCCTCTTTGATGAAAAGAATGATTGACAGAACTTTTGCAATTGAAGATAGTATATTTCATGCTTCGGAGAAAATGAAAGTGAAGATGGCAGCATTATTTTTGCGTATGACACAAGAAAAAGAGAGAATGTAAAAAAATAATGTGCATACATAGTGGAATTTTATAGCATTATAAAGTTAAGAGTGATATAATAATTTGAGTGTGGAAGATTTCAATTTACAATTTAAAAATATGATGATTCGGCAGAAATTTTAAGTAAATTGCGAAAGGATTTATAATGGGAAGAATTATAGCAGTTGCAAATCAAAAGGGTGGAGTTGGAAAGACCACTACTTCTATCAATTTGGCAGCGTGTCTGGCTGAAAAAAAGAAAAAGGTGCTGGCAATTGATTTGGACCCGCAGGGTAATATGACAAGCGGCCTTGGTGTAAATAAGGACGAAGTGGAGAATACGGTATATAATCTCATGCTTGATGAGTGTTCAATTGCAGAGAGTATTGAAAATACGGTGATGGACAACTTATATGTTATACCATCTAATGTAAATCTGGCCGGAGCAGAGATTGAGCTTTTGGGCATAAATGATAAGGAATATATATTAAAGAGTGCAGTTGATTACATAAAAGATGACTATGATTTTATTATTATAGATTGTCCTCCTTCACTCAACATGCTGACAGTCAATGCAATGACTACTGCAGATACAGTTCTTGTTCCTATTCAGTGCGAATATTATGCCTTGGAGGGACTTAGTCAGCTGATTCATACAATCAATCTGGTGCAGGAGAGACTTAATCCGGAGCTACAGATTGAGGGAATTGTTTTCACCATGTATGATGTCAGAACAAATCTGTCAAATCAGGTTGTAGAGACAGTAAAAGAAAATCTGGATACAAAGATTTACAATACAATGATTCCAAGAAATATCAGATTAGCAGAGGCACCATCATATGGTATTCCGATAAATATGTATGACAGTAAATCGGCCGGAGCAGAAAGCTACAGAAATCT
>ENA-OPNP01000597-OPNP01000597.1-human-gut-metagenome-genome-assembly--contig:-NODE-597-length-13181-cov-2.097593_pt1 | contig 13181 bp, 7 predicted proteins | sample MGYA00241539_ERZ501775 | MGnify/ENA primary metagenome ERZ501775 (study PRJEB25962, sample SAMEA2042651) | human gut metagenome | biome: human gut; feature: human-associated habitat; material: faeces... | reverse complement strand
AGCCACAGATTATTTTTTCCTTCAATCATCACTACATTTGCTGACAATGGATTTTGCGTCGGCTCTATATATGAAATATTTTTTCCCAGTTCAATTACTGCCATTTGCATTCATGCTCTCAATTTCTTCATTAATTGTATCCTCTGATGCAGCCATTGCTGCAAGTGTCATTGTAAGAAGTTTTTCAAGTTCCCAGCCGAGCTGTTGTGCACCGCGTTCAATAACCTCTCTTGAACAGCCAGCAGCAAAACCTTTGCTCTTGTGATAGTTGTGAATAAAAGGAATATTTGATTTTTTTATAATCACTCTGATGTATATTATATATCATTTTGGTATGGTATATATTTATTTTATATATTAATAAATTACAAACTTTATAATTATATACATATATAAGTATATGAAAATTTAAGATTTTTTTAATATTTACAGCTGGTTTTATTGACACAATTCTTTTATAACATTATAATTATTAGATAAAGATGCGTGGAGATATATAATTTTTCACAAATTAATCTAATTTAAGGAGCGTGATTCCAATGAAAAATATTAAGGTTCGAACAAAGCTTACTATAATTCTGGCTTTAGTAATTGTCCTTGTAACTTCTGAAAGTTTTATTTCTATTAAGAATATGAACCAGTTAAAAGACAAGGCACTTGAAACTATGGACACATCATCAAGACAAAATTATGATGATTCAATTAAAGAGCAGGTTGGTGTTGTCATCTCCCTGTTATCGGAAATCAATAATGAGTATAAGTCTGGTAAATATACTCTTGATGAAGCTAAGAAAATAGCCGCTGATGAAATCCGTCAGATGCGTTATGGCGAAGCTGGATATTTCTGGGTTGACCAGTCCGATGGCAAGAATATTGTTCTGCTTGGAAGTTCAACTGAGGGTACTAATCGTATGAATACTAAAGATGCTGATGGCTACCAGATGGTCAAGGAAATAATACGTGTTGCAGTCCAGGATGGTGGTGGTTATACAGATTATGTATTTCCTAAGGAGGGAGAAACAGAACCTTCACCAAAGCGTTCTTACAGCGAATACTTCAAACCTTTTGACTGGGTTGTTGGTACTGGCAACTATACTGATTACATAGACACTGCTATTGCACAGCAGGATGAGGAATTCACCAGCTATGCTTCAAGCAAAGCTATTTCGCTTATTTTATGCAGCGTATGTATGCTTATTGTTGTTGCTATACTCGTTGCTCTCATCGCAATTGATATTACTAAATCATTAAGAAAAATAAAAGAACAATTCGAAGTAATTGCCGGTGGTAATTTTGCCACAAAAATGCAACAGCCTATGCTTAAGCGTAAGGATGATTTCGGACAGCTAGCCAATGCACTTGAAACTATGCGCGAATCTGTACGAAGCCTGTTAGCTCAGGTAAAAAACGAGGCTGCCAATATTGATAAGGTTGTAGAAACTATCGACACTAATGTATACAATCTTAATGCAGAAATTGAAGACGTATCTGCAACAACAGAAGAGCTTGCTGCAAGTTCAGAGGAAACTGCCGCCTCTGCTGAACAGATTAACGGAATGACACAGCAGATTGAAGAAGCTGCAAGGGAAATTGCCATAAGAGCACAGGATGGTGCAACTGAATCCCAGGACATCCATAAACGTGCTGTAAAGACTAAGGATGATACTGTAGAAAACCGTCAGAAAGTTAAACAGATGATGGCTGACATCAGAGTAAATCTTGAGCAGGCTCTTGAAGATGCCAAAGTAGTTGACCAGATTGGTGTGCTTGCCGACTCTATCCTGAATATTACTGCACAGACCAATCTGCTTGCCCTTAACGCTTCTATTGAAGCTGCAAGAGCTGGTGAGGCTGGTAAAGGCTTTGCGGTTGTTGCAGAGGAAATACGTGTATTAGCTGAACAGTCTAAAGATGCTGTAGCCAACATTCAGGCTGTTACAGAAAATGTAAACAAAGCTGTAGGCAACCTGACAAGCGATTCTAACCGCCTGCTTGATTTCGTTGATACTGATATTGTTGAATGTCTTAACGGATTTGAAAAGATGGCTGATGACTATAATATGGATGCTTCCAACATTAACGATCTTGTATCTGATTTCAGTGCAACATCAGAAGAGCTTGTTGCATCTATAAGCAATATCACTCAGGCGATAGATGGAATCACTTCCGCTTCTAATGACAGTGCAACTGGAACAACCAACATAGCCCAGAAGACAATCGTAATCGTAAAAGGCTCAGAAGCTGTTATGAATGGAGCTAAAGCCGCAGAAGCCTCTGCTGCTGAACTTCGTAAAAATGTTAATAACTTTGTTATTGATTAATTTTATATATAGCAGGAATTATGGGTGTGGAAATGTTTGTTTCCACACCTATTTCATTCCTCTGCTTTATTCTTTTATATTTTTCCTTAATATGCAGATATACCCGGCTCCACAACAATATGAAGCCGGGTATGATTAATTATCTTTAGTTTCTACTTATTGCTAATCTTATTATCCTCATCAATGACTTTAGATACTATCTGCCATTTGTCTGATTATAACAATAAGATAAATAATCTCTTTACTTTATACATTCTTCTTTCTTGTTACAGCAGCAATACCTGCTAATGCAATTGCCATCACACACAGAACAGCATACAATGCTATAGGTGTGCTGTCTCCTGTTGCTATGCCACCTGTTGCTGTATTATCAGCATTCTCTGTTGTTACAGCATAATCTGCTATTACGACTGCATATTCAGATGCGTGACTAAAGTTAAGAGATATATTACCATCTGCATCTATTGCACCTGCATTCTGGAATATCATTCTGCCTGTGCTGTCATAATAATAGAGATTGCCATATTTGCCAGCATATTCACTTCCTATATTGTATGTAAGACTTGCCTTGAATCCAAAATCTCCACTATATGCAAGTGAAATCTGCTTAACTGGGTTATTGCCAGCAAGCTCCGATATAACATCATCTGGTATTGCATCAGAGTCTGTATCTACCGCAAGGTTAATATCCTTAAGATTATCAGCCTGAATATTATTTCCGTTGATAGTCCATTTATAACCATTCATATCAAGAACAATATCAACATCCTTACCCTTGGCTGCTTCTAACACATCCTTTGGTGCAACTGTTGCATCTGACATATCAACTGTATAAGTATCTCCAGCCTTGGCAGTAGTAATTGCTGCTACAGCTTCCTGTATCTTATCAGATGATAACTTAGTTCCTTCATTGTTGCCTTTGTTTCCATCAGTTGTTGTCTGATTATTGTTACCACCGGTACTACCATTGTTATCATCAGTAGGTGGAACAGAATCGTCTATTTCCGCATCTGCCTCGAAATAATAACTTCCAGTATCTGTATTAATGATATATCCATTCTTTATAAGTTCATCTAATTCTTCAGTTTTAATCCACTTTACATTCTTAACTCCAGGAATTACTGTTGGAAGTTCAATCTTCTGTCCTTTTTTAACAAATGATGTTTCTTTATATAAACACTTTGAACCAACATCTGGCGAATATGAATACACATATTTTTCTACGATATTGGTATTATAATTTGCCAAAAACGTTGTATTATTACTAACTATAGTATCTGAATCTGGATAGCCAACCATTGTCCAACCTGTGATTTTTGCATCATCAAATTTAACACCTGTATCAAGCTTCTCTAATGCCTTACTTAGCTTAGTTCTTCGTGGAACTTCTATTGTTTTGATTTCCCATTCCATATCTGCGTTAATATAACTGAACATAACATTTACATTTGGCTGAACAAATGTACCGTTTTGTGTTACATTGAAATAATAATCATACATTAATGGAAGTTCTCTTCCACTTGTTTGTCTTTCAGTAGATGCATACAACATATTATTATATACATCACGAGCCTCTATACTTGAAACATACCATTCACATGGATAATCGTTTTCTGTAATAGTATATGTATATTCGTATTTACTTGTTCCTTCAACATTCTGCATATAGCAGTATACATCGCTTTGAGAAGACAATTCAGAATTTACGTTTTTTAATACCATTTTAACAGAGGCTACACCTGTATCATCAGTTATATCTGCTGTGAATTTCACCTGATCTCCTGCGGTGAGTGTCTGACCTGCCTTATCCATAGAAATACTGTTAAACTTTGGTGCATTTTTTTCATTTACTACATAATTGTCATTCTGTACTGTTACCTTACAATCCATTGCTGAATTTTTCTCCGCAAGGTTACCAGTTACATCTTTCACTCCTATATAATTAACATACCACTCACCAGGTACAATATCATCTGGTAGCTCCCATGAACCTATATAACAGCCATTAGCAGAATCCCATTGCAGATATATAGAATGTGAGTTATTCCTTTCAGCTACATTAACTTGAAATTGCACATAACAAGTGTCTTGTAAAGCGTAATTATCAGTTGCACCTATTGTAACATGAAGTGTATCTCCCGGTTTTACTGTCTGTCCATTTTCCTTTAACTCAACAGATGTAACCACTGGTTTCTCGTTATCACTACGAGTTATATTTACCCAGTATAAAGCTGATGAAGCTGTTACATTTAATACCTCTGGTGTGCTTGAAATCACTGGCGAACATGTATTTCCTGCTTTATCTGTTACTGTAATATTGCCGATGAAGACCTTTCCATCAACAAGTGTAGTATCAGCAATCTTTACTGTACACTCATAACTGTTAGCCGCTTCATTAAACTGTAATCTGCCATTGGCATATGAATATTCATCCAATAAATAGACATCACCTTCTGATTCTAAAATCATCCTTACATCCTGAATACCTGATTCAGAATCATAAGCCTTGATTGTAATCTTAAATGTGTCATCATCTCCTACATTCTGTCCCTGTTTATCAATCGAAATACTTTCGACTACAGGTGCTGTTGTATCAAACTGTTCTGATGCGGCAGCTACATTTGTTTCCTGTGCCTGTGCTGTCCAGATACCTGCGTTTATGCCACCGCTAAACAAGGCAGCAAGCATTGCAGCAGAAACTGTCACTGTTGCCAGCTTCTTTATAAATTGTCTTTTCATACGCATTTCCTCCTATAAGCGGATACCTTTTATTCAACTGCCTGATTAATACTATACAAACCACGTGATTAACACTATATCAACAGCCTGATTAACACTATATATTCAGTCAGTTAAAATGTAAGATTCTCACTTATTCCTTCTGTAAATTAGTAGTTCAGATATTCATCATTAGAAATTCCTGTAAATATCCGCTATTATTGTACCCCCCCCCCCGAAAAAATTTTTCAATAGCTGAATATGTAAATTGATGTTGTAAATTCTTATAGTAACTCCCCGTTTATGAAGATCGGGAACTCCTTTTTACTGGATATTAAATACAAATTTTATTTTAATATCATTCTTATCAAATGTTCCGTATAAATTCTCCTACATATTCATTCTTATCTTATCAATCAAAATAACATCTGCCGGCAGCCATTCAACCTCATCAAGATGCTCCTTAGTCAGCCATTTTGCATTTTCATGTTCCTTTAACTTCAATTCTCCGCTTACTATCTCACACCAAAAACAATCCATTAAAAGGTGAAAATTGGGATAATCATATTCAATTGTATCTATTAAATTTCCAATTTTAACTTTTGTATCTAATTCTTCCATAATTTCTCGTTTTAATGCTTCCTGTGGTGTCTCTCCTGCCTCTATTTTTCCTCCTGGAAATTCCCAGCCATCCTTGAATTCTCCATACCCGCGCTGCGTTGCGAATATAATTGGCTCCCCATTATCATTAACTTCTTTTATTACTGCTGCAACTACTTTAACTGTTTTCATATAATTCTTGTGTGACAATTATTAAATTAATTATCTCACTTTCCTTCTTTCTTTTAATATCGTGATTTAATGCAATAAATCAAGTAAAAAAGTCTTTTTCTGCAAGCACACACGACTTTTTATACTTTTGACATATACATAATATTTATGAATTTACAATATACTCATATATATCTTCACGCACTGGAACATCAAGTATCCATTCTATCTCAACCGCTGTTTTCTGTGTATTTGGCATTGTAAATTCCTTAGTATTTCCACTAGCCGTCATATGTCCAAGATAATAAAATTCCTTAGAAATCTTATCGTCCTTATTCTTTCGCACAAAAAGTTCTACTCTAATTCCTCTCTCTTTAGCCTTAAGAAAATTCTGTACATCCTCAGATTGCAGACTCCTTCCCGATTTTGATATTGCTATCAATCGATCCCTAAATCCTTGTTCAAAATGATCCTCATATTTTGTTGTGTCACTAATATCATCCGATTTATCATAATTAATAAATACTGGAAATGTCTTTGTTTTCTTATCATATTTATAACCACCAATATTTAATGGAACTTCATTCTGTTCCCAATTAAGCAGACGACATACGTCCTCATACGTATATTTTTGATAAAGGACAAAATCTGTTACATCATAACTTTGTTTATAATCTCTCTCATATCTACTTATTCCAAAATCAACAAGTTCTTTAATAATATTATAAAAATCTTTATTTGATAGCATTTCAAGAAATGTTTTTGTTGGCTTATAATCATTGCCTTCCTTTTCTATAAAAACACACTGTGCATATGTTTTCTTACCAGATCCTGCCGGAAATTCATTAGTCATAACATTTATAATATTTTCCTTCTGTTCCTTGCTAATTGATTTACCATAAGTCAACATATCCTGTGAAAGGCTTGAAAATAATCCACATTTGGACAATCCTTTTGCATACATAAGCATTCTCTTAAGTAATTGTAATTCTTGAATTCTCTTACCATTTGCCAGTTTCTTGGAAATAAATTCGACTATCTTTTCTTCTTCCTGTGAAAGACGAAGCTTATAATCCTTCTCATATTTAACTAAAAACTTATAATACGAACCCAGACTATTATTATCAAAAATACGGGCAACATCCATTTCTCCATAATCATCAAAATCCCGTAAATGTGGTATTCTTCCTAATTTATTCTTAAGATTTGTGTAATTTTCTTTTATCAGTTTAATATCACTAAAATTAGCATTATCAACAGATGCAAATATTCTTTTCTTACTTATTTCATCAAAATGCACTGTAGATGCACCTGGAATAACCCTTCCACCTTCCATTATGTATCTACGTATATTATCTTTATTGTAAGTTCTATCCCCTGACAGTGCTATTGGAATCATGAAATTATTATAATAATTACCAATAAAATCAAGAATAACAACATACTCTTTTCCATCGGCCTTTCTAAGTCCTCGTCCCAACTGCTGTATAAATATTATCGGCGATTGTGTCGGTCTAAGCATAATAACCTGATTAACCTCTACAATGTCAACACCTTCATTCAATATTTCTACAGAAAATATATAGTCTAACGGCTTCTTATTAATATTTTCCTCATTCTCATCCATTGCAAGTCTCTCAAATGCATTCTGTCTTTCCTGTTCCGTTGCATCACCATTCAACGCTATCGTACGAAAATATTTTCCTGTGTCTGGATTAACTATATTATTAAATTTATGTGATAATTCCTGTGTTTCTTTGATACTGCTACAAAATATAAGACCTTTAACTTTTTCTCCACTATATCCATAATAATTTGCCTGCTGGATTATATGCCTTACACGTTCATCGCTTGTAAGCATACTAAAATCATGATTTTCTTTAACATCTCCAACTACAGACAAATCAGTAATTCCAAAATAATGAAATGGGCACAACAAGTTTTCTTCCATGGCCTGTTGTAAACGTATCTCATATGCAATCTTATAATTGAACAACTCATAAACATTTCTACCTGCAATATTATCATCCCGCTTATCAGGAGTTGCTGTCATTCCAAGCCACAACTTAGGCGTAAAATGTTTCATAATCTTCTGATATGTATCAGCAGTTACATGATGTGCTTCATCAAAAATAATACAGTCAAATGCATTTTTATCATATTGAAGCAAATGTTCATCCCTATTTAACGTCGGAACAGTAGCAAATACATAATCCGCTTCATATTCATGATAACCTGCACCAACCAAACCCATAGAAACAGATTTTGCAAACACCTTCTCATAAGATTTCTTAGTCTGTCTTGCAAGCTGTCCTCTATGAACTAAAAATAAAACTTTTTTAAATCCAAGCTCTCTCATTGCAAATGCAGAAGCATAAGTCTTACCTGTTCCTGTCGCCGATATAAGAAGTGCCCTGTCCTCGCCTTCTTCTAAAATCTTCTTCAGATTTGTAATAAATCCAATCTGCATACTGTTTGGCTTTAGCTTATATTTTTCAAGCGATACAATATTATCAATCCTCGCAATATCTCTCTGATGTTTAATAATTTCATATTGTTCTTTATAATTGTCGTAAAACTCATTAAAATCTAAGGCATAACTAGAATTCCATAATCTATTAAATTCATCAACTATTTCCTTCGCTATCTTCCCTTGCTGCGTTGATACAAGCTTAGTATTCCACTCATGATTACTGGTAAGTGCTGCACTTGTTATATTCGAACTTCCAATGATAATACGATATACTTCATCTGTTTTAAAAATATATCCTTTTGTATGAAATCCTTCATCTGCTTCTTGTACATCATACATTTTTAATGTAATATTTGATAATCCATTAAGCTTCTCCAATGCTTTAGGCTCACTAAAATTCAAATAATTAGTTGTGAGAATTTCACCTGGAATATTTTTCTTTTCCAAATCTTTAAATGTCTGAAGTAATGGTGTGATTCCGCTCATAGTAATAAATGCAACACTGATCTGAAACTTATCACATCTTAACAGCTCATCTTCAATCGAAGATAAAACTTTCTTACCAGATTTATAATTATTCGATACAAACTGAGGACAATAAAAACTGTCAGAAGCAACAGAACCATCTATGTATGCAGTTTCTAATCCTAATCGTAATTCATTTATTTTATCCATATTGATGACATCCATTCAATTAATATTTATTGTATCTATTATATCTAGTTATTTAGTGCGTTATAGCTTCATATATATAATCAAGAACCTTTATGTTATCTTTTTCGTGTAAAATATCGTGGCGCATATTATTAAATATCATTATATCTTTTATATTAAATCCCTGTTTGGTCATTAAATTTACGGTAGTTTTAATATTTTTTCCATACTCACTTACAGCATCATCACTGCCGCTAAGAATATATACAGGTGCCAAGCTTGCTGTCTTAGCCTTTTTAGATACACAGTTAATCATTCCTGATAATAGTTCATACATAAGGCTTGCTGTAATCTGTGCTGGAATATGAGGGTCGTTAAGATATTTATCACGTTCTTCTTCATTATAGAGAAGCCAGTCTGCACGCGATGTAGCATTTTTAATCTTATTATTGTACATTCCAAATGCAATGAACTGTATAAGCGGACTGCAATTCTGTCCGTTAGCCTGCATACAGGCGTGGTCGATATAACTTCTTATTGCTTTGAGAATAAAACGTGGCTGAGAACCAGTTCCGATAAGGAAACATCCGTCAATCTTAGTCCTTAAGTGAGGAGATAAAAGCATATCCCTTACGATGAATGAGCCCATAGAGAAACCAACAATATAATAAGGAAGTTTAGGGTAGCGTTTCTTCATTTCGGTGTAGCAGGTATGAACGTCTTTAACCACATATTCCCAGCTTCCTTTCTTGCCAAGATATGCTTTCCTGCTGCCATTCTGTAGTGAGTGGCCGTGTCCTATAATGTCAATACCGCATACAACGTATCCTTTGCTTGTAAAATACTGGGCAACTTTGTCATATCTTCCCATATATTCTGTTATTCCGTGTACAAGCTGTATTACGCCGATTGGTTTGCTTTCAGCTTTCCATACAGCTGCCTGTATAGTTGTCTTATTATCCGATGATTTAAAATTAAACATATATAACCTCAATTCTTAGCCAGTAGGCCTTTGGTACTAAAAAGCATTATACGACAAAATATTTAATAAAACTACATAAAAATTGCTAATTAAAACATATAATTATTTATTGAAAAAGAATAATAAATGTGTTATAGTCAGTATCCGTCTGAATGGCTTGATTTGCTTAATAAAATAAAGAATATCGAGGTATATATGGGTAACGATAATACAAAAGCACTAAGCGGTATGGATATGACTACAGGTTCGATACCGGTTAAAATACTAAAGTTCAGTATTCCACTTATGCTGGCACAGATTTTGGAAGTTCTGTTTAATATGTCAGATGTGGCAGTTGTTGGTAAATTTTCAAGTTACGAGGCACTTGGAGCAGTTGGCTCTACATCATTGCTTGTAACATTATTTACAGGATTTCTTATAGGTATGGGATGTGGTGTCAATGTAAGAGTTGCACAGCAGCTTGGTGCAGGTCAGAAAGAAAATGTACGAAAGACTATTCATACATCATTTCTTCTCTGTCTTATTGTAGGACTTACAGCACTGGTTCTTTGTATATTGGGTGCTGAATTCTTCCTGTCACTTATGAATACTAAAACAGAGCTTATAGATGGGGCGGTGCTTTATTTTAGAATATACGCACTTGGTATGCCGGCTATGGCTATATATAACTTTGGTAATGCGGTTATGAGTGCGAGCGGAGATACTAAGAAGCCACTTATATATCTTACGTTTGCAGGCGTTGTGAATGTATGCCTTAACCTTATACTTGTTATAGGGATAGGTATGGCTGAGGATGGTGTCGCATTTGCTAGTATAACAGCCCAGTACATATCAGCAATACTTGTAGTGGTTAATCTGTTAAGAAGAAGTGACACAGACAGATGCCGGTTAAGAGTAAGAGAATTAAAGCTTTATCCGGGTGTGCCAAAGGTAATACTTATGCTTGGAATTCCAGCAGGTATCCAGAATGCTATATTTGCTATGGCTAATCTATTTATCCAGACAGGTGTTAATTCATTCAGTGCGGTTATGGTGTCAGGAAATGCCGCCGCCGCTAATGCAGATATGCTTATATATAATGTTATGATGGCTTTTTATACTGCGTGCTCAAGCTTTATGGGACAGAATATGGGAGCTTGTAACAAGAAACGAATGTTAAAAAGCTACCTTATAAGTATGGCTTATGCTTTCTTAGCGGCGGCGATACTTGGAGGACTTCTTATAATATTTGGAAGACAGTTCCTGTCATTATTTACAAGTGAGCCAGAAGTTATAGATGCAGGTATGCAGAGGATTATGATTATGGGCTTATCGTATGCTGTATCCTCATTTATGGATTGTACGATAGCGGCATCAAGAGGACTTGGCAAGACTATAGTTCCAACAATAGTGGTTATTATAGGTTCGTGTGTGTTCAGAGTAGCATGGGTGTATACAATATTTGCACATTTCCACACTATACCATCATTGTTCCTGTTATATCCCTGCTCCTGGATAATTACAGCTGCCGCAGAGATAACCTATTTCGTGCATATATTTAAGAAAGTGACATTTTAAGGATAGTTACATTATGATTGCCACATAATATGTGTTAATAATATCTATATTCAGGTTCATCATCTGTAAGTTATAGCAATAACAATGCAGGACAGATTCGTTTCTTTGTTGCTGACAGCAAGGATTCGTTAATGGATACTGAAAAAGTAACTAACAAGTATGGCAGCTATACAGATTATGACTGCTATAATGTATTCAATGATGATGTAGTAAATGGTATTATTTCAAATAATAATGGTTATACATATTATAGCAGTGCATACTATGCAGGTGATAAGATTAGCTTATCAAAAGAAGCAGCAGAAAAGCTTATATCAGCAAGACGTAGAATTTCTGTGACAGCTTTTGATAAAGCTAGTAAGATATCTGGAATGACTGTTGAATTCGATGGCTATTTCCTTAATAATGAAGCTGTTTCTGTAGATATACCTAAGATTACATTAAGTAAAGATGCAAGCACATTATCAACTACATTTGCAGGCGGAACACCTGAATATGTATATAAGGTAGGAACTATACCATCAATTAAGGGCGTAAGCTTTAGAAGCACATTTTACAATTCAGGTGATGGAAGATTTAACGTATATGCTGTAGATGATGGAAGCTGTATTCCAGTGGTACAGAGAACATATGGATATACAAAGAGCTTTACAGAAAGTGATTCTAATAGTGAATACTTCACAATATCTTTAGATAATGATAACTTTATAAAGACTGCAACAGTATCAGGTGGAGATTATGATGGTACAGAATATTCATATATTGCTAATCCTGATGTTCAGACAATAAAGAATATCGTTAAATACAATGCTAAGAAAAATATATCATCATCAATTAATGTATGCACAGATAAGGTTACATTTGATGCTGAGACAATTAATATGATTAAGAATGCTGAGGATGCAGGCATAACAGTTAACTTCTATGATTCTAACATCGGAAGAAGTGCAGGTTCAGCTACAACTTCAACATACAAGCTTGAAAATGTTGAAGCTAAGGATGTTACTATAGAAAGACCAGCAGTTGAAATTACATCAAACAATGCTGATTTTGAAAAGGTTATGGATCCAACATTAGCAGTAAGATATGTATCAGCAAGCAGTGCATTAGCAGATGGATTTACATATAGATTTACTGATCCAACTGTATTAAATGCTAAGTTTGATAATGAACAGACTTATGTAAAGCTTTCATTAGTAGATGGTAAATTAGTGAGAAGCGGATCTTTAGTTCCAAGTAGAACTATCGTTGTAGAAAAGAATACATATGCTTTAGTTCGCTCGGCAGATTACTCAACACCAGGTGATACACCAAGTACACCTAGTGACACACCAAGTACACCTAGTGACACACCAAGCGAACCAGAACAGCCAAGTGAGCCAGAGCAGCCAAGCCAGCCAGAACAGCCTGCTCAGCCAGAGCAGCCATCTGATAATGGCGATACAACAGGCAAGAATGTTGAAGCAGAAGTTATCTCTGCGGATAAGCTTACTAATGTAGAAAATGTAAACAACGAACTTACAGAGCGTTTAACTAATTCATCTCTTTCAGAGGTAAGCATTGTAAGTGCCAAAGCAGCTCCTACACTCAGCTCTAATGTATTCTCTAAGATGAAGGAAAACCAGAAAGACATTACAGTTGGTGTAACAGATGAGAATAACAGACTCCAGTATCAGTGGAAGTTTAACAGTGATACAATTACACA
>ENA-OPNP01000591-OPNP01000591.1-human-gut-metagenome-genome-assembly--contig:-NODE-591-length-13248-cov-40.390889_pt1 | contig 13248 bp, 18 predicted proteins | sample MGYA00241539_ERZ501775 | MGnify/ENA primary metagenome ERZ501775 (study PRJEB25962, sample SAMEA2042651) | human gut metagenome | biome: human gut; feature: human-associated habitat; material: faeces... | reverse complement strand
TCCAGCCACTTGGGCGAACCTCCGCAGTGTTTTAGCATGGCATTAGATTTATGCAGACTATACCGAGGACACACAGCACACATAACACACTCGGCATAGTTCACAAAGGAAATCAACAACACACAACTGAAACACTTGGCAAGTTTCACACTGAAAATATCACCTTTTCCTTTGCAAACTCCATGTACAAAGTAGCTTGTGTCTGTGACCTTGTTCTTTCAATGTGGCAGCTTTGATGTTTGGCGTAAATTGAGAGAATTAAGGTCTGCAACCTTGGGCATGGAAAGCCGAAAGGCAAATATCTCGTCTTTTGTTCTTAGAGGAGGGAGCGAGGTTATGTTTTGGGAACCCCCAAACTCCTCGCTCCACCATGAGGGCGGAGAAATTTTGCTCCCGATGGTCGCAGAAAGTGAGTGTACCAACTATAAAAAGTATGCCGAGTGACAAGCATGTATAATGAAATGTAGCCGAAAATTCCATTATCAGCATAAAAGTGTATTTTGAAAGTTGTAAAAACTTAAAAAATGTACTTTTATGCTGATAGTTTTGTATTTTTGCATTAAGTTATTCTTAGGCAGTATAATTGAAATCTTCGTCATGAGCAATTCACTTATGCCTATATATTTTATTCTTAAGTAAGTGATCTAAATTATTTATATATATCAGTACTAATATGGTTCATTTTCCGTTTTATAGAAAAAAATAGAATTATGAAACCAATAAAAGTACTTGAATTATCAGAGGTTGATCGCCTCAAATTAGAGAAAGGCTATCATAATGGCCCTACTCATAGTTTTCGTATCAGATGCAAATCCATATTGCTGAAGTCAGAAGGTAAATCAGCTCCCCAAATAGCAGAAATGCTTGAGGTAACAGTACCTACTGTCTACACATGGGTAAAACGTTATGAAGAAAATGGCATCAAAGGCTTGGAGACACGTCCTGGTCAGGGTCGAAAGCCTATTATGGATTGTTCTGATGAAGAAGCAGTCCGCAAGGCAATTGAGGAAGACCGTCAGAGTGTGTCCAAAGCACGTGAGGCATGGCAGAATGCGACTGGTAAAGAAGCCAGTGACATTACCTTCAAACGTTTTTTAGAAACATTGGTGCAAGATATAAGCGTATAAGAAAACGCCCAAGGGGCAAACCCTCACCGCAGCTCTACGCATACAAGAAAGAGAAGTTGCAAGAACTTGAAGAACTTGATTCCAAAGGAGAACTTGTGCTATATTATGCCGACGAAAGCCATGTCTGTACAAACGGATATGTTCCATATGGCTGGCAATTCAAGAATGAGGATGTTTACATCCCATCCGAGAAAGCTGCCCGGCTTAATATCTTTGGCATGATTACCAAAAGGAACCAATATAAAGGCTTTACCACAAAAGAGTCCATCAACGCAGACAAGATTGTGGACTATCTTGATAGATTCTCTTTCAATGTCACGAAGAAGACTGTAATTGTCTTGGACAATGCTTCTGTTCATAGAAATCGGAAAGTGAAAGAACTGAGGAAAATTTGGGAGAAAAGAGGATTGTACCTCTTCTATCTTCCACCTTATTCTCCGGAACTTAATCCTGCCGAGATTCTTTGGCGTATACTTAAGGGTAAATGGATAAGACCGATAGATTACGAGACTACGGACTCGCTTTTCTATTGTACGAACAGGGCCTTGGCATCTGTGGGTACGAACTTATTCGTGAATTATTCATATTTATAAAATTAATTTTGAACAGTTACTTAATAGAAATAATTATGAAACTAAGAAACAAGGATATGAAGAAATATTTGCTATCTGTAGCCGTGAGTACGTTTGTTGCTCACGTAGTTCCAGCCGTATTCTTTCATGGGGAAGTTAATGCTGGCATTGCTCAGACTATTTGCGTTTGCTTATTGAATGTAACTACCGCTTTGCTTGCTTGGAAGTTTGCCAAATCAGATAACAAAATGTCGCTATTGATTTGGCATTTAGGATTGACGAGCCTTGCCTCTCTACTCTTATTGTTTATAAGCCTTTCAGACGGAGCCGAAGTAATGTTCGTATATTATTTTATTACCATCCTGTTCATTTTGTTTGTAATATTCAATCTCATCACAATTGGCTTTTCGTTTGCCGTTTATTCCTTTATTCAAGATAAATTTGCAAACAAAATCACAAAAGAAAGGGGGCTGATATGATTTGGCATGAGATAGTGAAATATAGTTCTGAGAATTACGGCGAGAATGGAGTATATACAAAGGACGAGTGGACAAGCAGAAGCGACATCGGTACTGTTTACGAAGGTAAGACTTTTACCCTTGAAAAGTACTTGGATGTTGAGCAACGATATATAAATGTAGTACTTTCAATAATGGATGTCACCAATTGCAGGTATATGATAATACAATATTTGGAAGCAGACAAAACATATATAGCCAAGCGAATCAAGACCTCGAAATTTCATAAGATAGATTCTCTATTGTTAAAGTCGATTTCATTGTTGGAGGAGAATAAAAGGATTTCTATAGGGCAGATTTCAAATGTTCTGCGCCTTGCTTTGAGAGAATACATCTATGTGGAATTATCCAACAAGGCGCACAAGCTATTCGTCAAATTCGGATACGACTATTATCTCAATGTAGCTTGCTCATTGAGTAATGAGGTGTTGGAGGATATTGTTCGTAAAGAGAAATTGTTCTTAGACCCAAGATAAGGAGATTTATATGAAACATTTTTTATTTATAAGCTTGTCGGCAATATTTTTGTTGAGTCTATTGTTTGCTTGCACAGGCAAACAAATCAACCCAAATTATAGGGTGGAGAAGACATGGGCGAAAGACCAAGAGCGAAGTTCCAAAGTTCATGTTTTGAAAAAGAATGCTCAATTTGCAAATGGGAAACGTGTGTTGGAAAAAGGGCAAAAATACGTTGAGATGACCGAAGCCGATATAAAAGAAGTGGATTCGCTCGTTGAGAAATATCTTTATCGGAATGTCAGCATTGAGCATCTTGATAAAGATAGTAACACGTTGTCTTTTTATTTTAGGCAATACTTATGTTATGAGGAGAATCGGAAAATATTCGTCTTTGTGAATCTTTATGCCTACAGAGCAACAAAATATGACACGAGGACGACTAATGCTTTTGCTGACAATCCATCGGAAATAGTCATAAATTCTATGGAAGGTAATATTAAAGGGTATATGATTCTGTTAGTAAACCTTTCTGAAAAAACGATAAAAAGTCGCTGATATGTTCGACGAATTGAAAGGTTATCGCATTTTGTCAAATTCTAAATTTGTAAAAAATGAAGAAACGTAAGAAATCGAAAGACGATTTTTGTCTGGTCTCGCTATTCAAAACAGCTTTGTTTATAGGCATTTTCTTGTGGGGAATTGTTTGTATGTCACGAACCGTCAATTATAATTCATGGGCTATCCTCATTATAATCGGCGTGTCATATTTGCTTGTCAGATTATTCAAGAATGATGATTATGTTGGAGAGAACACAATGTACTGTTCTGCTCTTTTGAGTGCTGTCGTCTTTGCCTCCAATTTTTATTTTTCTACTTCCATACAGCAGCGAAAGGCTGTTGTACTAACGGATTTACATTGATAAAGACATTGGGATACATAGGGTAATCAAATCGACACATTATGTATTGTTCTTCAACGACAATTGGCAAGAAGCAGACATCACTGGAAGGCTTGCAAAATACAACTATCATGAGGGCGACACTGTCTCCGTTACTTACCAACACGGATGAATAGGTTGGGATGTTGTGGCAGACATCAAAGGCCATAGCTATTAGAGCAAGCCGATGATGCGCCGAGAAAATTGAGTTGGAGTAAAATGGTATGCTTTGGTAAAAGTTTTTTGAAGAACGAAATATTTTTTGCTCCAAAATTGCATAGTCTTATTTTATTTTTGTATTTTTGCAATCGAAAAGAGTTGTTGGTCAAGCGAACATGTGCATATTGCAGAAGTTTGAACTATTGCCAAATCATTACCTCTATTGAGATGAAACTCTCACAACTCGCTCATTTTAAGCTAATCAGCTAATTTTAGCAGAATTTTCTACAAAAAACAGCCAAAAAGGTGTCGCATTCCTACGAAGTAGACACCTAAAACATAGGAAGTAGACACCTGAACATAGGAATGCGACACCTTTTTCGGATGAAAAACACTATATTTGCGACATGAAAGAAATGATAGAAACCATGCCAAGGATAGAATTAGCCCTGATCATCATCGGGGTGTTTATACTCATATTATGTATGATCTTAGGATATGCCATGATAAATGACTACAGGATGTATCTTGAGAATCATTGGAAGGCTCGCTATAGCTTTCGTGACTTCATCAAGAGGGAACGCTTTTATATCTATTTGCTGTTGGCATCCATATTTATCTTCCTGACAAACCTCTTGTATTTCTTAGCGTGAGTTTCGGCTCAAATGAAACTAAAGGCTTAATGGTAGTCACCCATTTTGATTATTAGGAGAAAACTCCTTATCTTTATCTTTACGATGTAATATAAACGAAATAATATGGCAAATTATTTGACAATACGGATTAGATTGCTGATTGCAATACTTGCATCAGTGTTTCCGCTTTCCACAATGAAAGCTGAAGAAGGAAAAGATGTACTTGCCCCATCGCAAGGCTGGTACATCGGAGTAGAGGGTGGAATGCCTTTCGGTTTCTCTACTTTCTCAAGTTTCGGACATGACAAGACGCACCTCGGTTGGGCTGCTGGCTTATATGGTGGCTATCGTTTCAACTCCATATTCTCGGCTGAGTTATCTGCCAAGTATGGAGAAATGAACTTGTCTGCACAAGACTGTTGCGTAGAACGTAACTATTGGTTGGGTAGCGACGGTATGCTTTACAACGCAGGTGTCCTGGGCATGGACAGTTGGGAATATGCCAATCTGAAAAGCCATGTCAGGATGGGTTGGTATGGGGCAAGAGTGAACGTTAATCTCCTTGGACTGTTCCACAAGACAGCTAACAGCCGATGGGATTTGGCTGTTTCACCTCATATATATGCAGTAACGACCAAGGCTGATATCCAGACTATAGCCGATGATGCCAAGGTAATGAAAGGTTCTACCAACTGGCATTTGGGTTATGGTGCAGACTTGCAGGTTGGTTATCAACTGACCTCATGTCTGAAATTGGGCATCTATTCCGGTTTGACCCGTCTTACTGGCGAACGTATGGACGGAATGCCAGAACATCTGCATAAGAACAACTTTGTTTGGGAAAGTGGAGTAAGATTAGGGATTAACCTCTCTAAAAAGAAGAACAAGGTAGCAGAAACTCCATCAGTTCCACAACAGGAGGTTCTACAGCAGGAACCAACTTCTTCTTCGGAGGAGGTCAACCTGAAAGAAACTGTGGATAAGGCTGAAACAAAAGTTGTTGAACAAGACATAAAAGAATCTGCAAAGGTGACTTTCCCTGTCATATATTTCACCTTCAATAGTATCGACATCCAACAAAATGAAGAGACTAAATTGAATGATATTCTCAAAACATTGAAAGAGAATCCGAACATGAAGGTGACGGTAACAGGTTGGTGTGACACAAAAGGCAGCGTGACTGTCAATAAACGTATATCTCGCCAGCGTGCAGAAGCCGTAAAGACTTGGCTTGTGAAGAATGGCATAGAGGCTAATCGCATTACTGCAATAGGAAATGGTAGCGATGACACCCAAGATGCGGATAAGGCTCGCCGAGTAGAGACTAAAGACAATCATAAGTAACCCATAAAACAAGATAGAAAATGAAAGCAAAAAGAAGATTTAATATTTGGTTATGGGTGCTGTTATGCGTCCCATGCCTGTTGGCAAGTTGTGACCATAATGTTCATGATGGTGAGGATGAGGGTGGTTTGTCAGTATCGCTCACTTGGGCGGATGAAGCCGACCAAGGTACGAAAGTGAAGGATGTGAAACTCTGGATATTCAATGCCGATGACGGTTCATTAGTAGAGGAAAAACATTATGGCAGTGCGCAGGAGGTGGCAAGCCAACGCTTCGTTCTTCCAGTTGGGCATTATCAGATATTGGCTATTACCAATCTCATAGAGCCATTCTTCACCACTGACCAGACCAGGGCTTTGACTAACTGGAACAATATTCAGATAGGTTTGACCAATCCTAAGGATGTGAACCATAATGCTTATTTCGGAGTGACCGACGTGAGGATTGACAACAAGGAAGGCAACTATGTGGTACAGAATCCTGTTAAAAGCGTGCTTGCCGAACTGACCATCATCATAGAGAATGTACCTAAAGGTACAGAAATGAGTGGTAAGGCATTAAATGCAGCCTGGTGTCTGTTCCCTACACAGAAGAATAGTGATGGAGAATATGGATTGCCGAGCATAAAGCCAACGGAAGTGGAAATGCCTACTATCTTGGCTACTGAGTCAACCCTGAAATCAGAAGTCATCCGGCTGATGCCGACCATACAGGGAAGTTCCGCCTCTCATATTTATCTCCGTCTCTTGTTGCCTAACGGGACCTTGCAAGAGTATGACATCACCACTCCGGCGATGAAGGTTGGAGGAAAGTATGAGTTGCGACTCAACTATAACCAAATGCAGCCAAAGATGAATCTGGAAGCTACCATCAACGGTTGGACGAACCTCAACAATGAAGTAGAAATAAAATAACTGAACTTTCGCATGTGGTTCAAGTACGGGCTGAAGGCCCAAAAGCTCTTAGCCCAGGGCATCGCCCTGGGTATAATGGCAGTCAACAATGCGCCCTGTAAGGGCAAAAGCTTTGTAAATTGCCTGGTACTTGAAAGCTTTTGCCCTTTCAGGGCGACAAACTTGCGTCCATGATTACCCAGGGCGCTGCCCTGGGCTAGGAGCTTCTGCCCTTTCAGGGCGTGTGGAGCTCACTTGCGAAACTTGAATCAAATAATAATAATAACTTTTAAAACGTTTTGTAATATGAAAAAGATGACTAAGTTTTTCGCCCTTGCACTCTTGGCAGGTGCAATGGTTTCATGCAGTACAGAAGACACCGCACCTTCTACCCAGAACGATGAGGTAGCCGTGCAGTTTACTGGTGGTATCAGCGTAAACACCCGTGCTGCGGGTGTAGCCTGGGCTGATGGTGACAAGATAGGTATCTTCATGACTGGAGCAAATCAGCCTCTCTCGGCAGATGCAATCAAAGAGGGTGTTGACAATGTTTGCTATCAGTCAAATGGAAGTATAGCCTTTTCACCTGTTTCTGGTGGTAAGACTATTTTCTTCCCGATAGATGGAGATGTGGACTTCTATTCTTACTATCCACAGACCACTGTCAATGACTACAAGGTAGCACTTGATGTAACAGACCAAGGGAAACAAGAAGCTATCGACTTCATGTATGCCAAGACGGAAGGTTGCAACAAAGCTACGCCACAGGTTGACTTGAGGTTCTTCCATAAGTTAAGCAATCTTATTTTGGATGTTCAACCAGGTAACGGTCTCACGCAAGAAGACCTTAAGAAAATGACTGTGACAGTGAAAGGCCAGAATACCAAAGCCACTTTCAATCTTGTGGATGGAACTATCTCTGGTGAAGAAACTCCTGCGGACATCACGATGAAAACTACCGAAGCTGGCAAGCTGTATGAGGCAATCCTGCTCCCTACAGAAGAAGCAAGCCGAGTGATAGAGTTTGACCTCAAGAATGGTTACGACGCTCCTTTTGTATGGACAATGCCTGTAAAACTTGAGGGTGGCAAAAGATACCACTATACAGTAGTAAAATTGAGTCGTTCTGCCGTAGATATTTCTGGAACCATTAAGTCTTGGACAGAGGCAGGAGACAATAATGAACATATAGCACAATAACAACTCTTAAATAACAAGATATATGAAGAAATTTAGATTCTTATACATTGCTGCCGCAGCATTGCTGTTTGCAGCTTGCGCTAACGAAGAAGACGGTATCGGCAACAATGGTCCTGTTGCTGCTACCGTACAGGCGGACATTTCCAACAATATCAAAACCCGTGGAACTGCAGACAACAACAGCTGGACAGCAGGCGATGCCATTGGCGTAAATGTCACATCAACAGGCAATACAACAGGAGACAACAAAAAGTATGTAACAACAAATGGGGATGGTACTTTTGAAGCTGCTGACAATAACAACATCATCTATTTCAAGGACAACAAAGAGACAACATTTAGTGCATACTATCCTTATAACAAATTCTTAACTGATGGTAAAATGAATTGGAATATGGCTGAGGTAGAAGCAAACCAACCTTGTAAGGCTGATGTACTTTTTGCCTCAGGAGCTACTGCAAGCAAAGCATCTCCAATTGTGAATTTTACAGATATCGAACATCGCTTTAAGCATTGTATGAGTTTGGTTGAATTCAAAATTAAACCAGGGCAGGGTGTCAAATATAACAATTATAAATTCAATCGCTTAGAGTTGAAAGGAATATTTACAAGCGGTAAATTTGACACAAGAACAGGTTCGGTTGAAACTATTGGTGACAGAGCTACTCTTACTCGTCCTTTTTATGATGTACCTTTTGAAAGCGAAGAAAGTTTTGCTTATATCATGTTGCCGCAAAGCCTTGAAAGCAATAAGATGGATATAGAGATTTACTTGTTGTTGAATGATAGCGAAGTAAAATACACAACCTCTATAACACCATCCACCAATGGACAATTCGAAGGTGGTAAAAAATATACATACAACATAACTGTTAAAAATACGGGGATTACTATAGAAAAAGCTAATATAGTTCCTTGGGAAAATGGTGATTTAGGTGATTTAGACGCAGAAATAGAATAACAATGATAAAGAAGGTGCAGAAATAGGAAATACAGGGTTAGTGAGCTTGGCCGCTCACTAACTCACTAACAATAAAAAACTGAAGATTATGAAGACGATAAAACAAAGAATTTCCTATGCGGTAATGGGCCTTATGGCTATGGGCTTTACAGCATGTACGCAAAATGAAGATATGGCTCCTACGCTGAAAGGGCAGGAAATCAATGCCACTTTCTCTGTTGGAGGTATGCAGACTCGTGTCAATACATTGGGACACGGTAACAATTGGGAGAATGAGGACCGAATAAGTGTACTGCAAATTTTCGGTGATGAAACTACTAAAACTGGTGAATATAAATATGTGGAAGAAAATGGGTTATACCGTTGGGAACCTACCATAAGACTTCGCTGGGAAAAAGTGGGAAGATGCGAATTGATTGCTTGGTATCCTTCTGATATGGCCAATTTTCCTATCTATAATTTGCATACAGACCAAAGTGATGAGACTCAGTTGAAAGCTGCAGATTTAATAAACGGATGTTGGTACGATGTCCCTAAAGATTATGTAGATATTCCTATGAAGCATCGCATGTCGCTGGTTACGATAGTATATCATGTTGGTACTGCGGATTATCCTGATAAGGATATTAGTGAACCACAAGTGTATTCAAAAAACAACAGTGTTAGATTTTTTAGAGCCCCAGACCATGGGCAATTAGTAATGGGTACACCTTCTGGCAATTCAGATTGGGTAAAAGCCTGTAAGCATGACGATGGTATGTTTTCTGCAATCGTTATCCCTGGTTCCTACAAAGCTGGCGAGATTTTCGTGAAATTCAAGATAGGCGATAAAAACTTCCATGCTAAAATGAAGTCAGATACAGACTTTAAAGAGGGCGAACGCTACACCTACAAACTCGATGTAGGAAAAGACAAAGTGAACCTGACCAGAATCAGCATAGATAATATGACTGGTTGGACAAACGAAGATGAACTCAAATAATTGGAGGAAAAAATATGAAAAAGATATTTCAATACATCATGCTGGCAGTCGTTACTATAGTAATGGCGTCATGCACAAGTGATATAGAAGAAACTACCGCAACAACAGGCAAAAACAACGTACAGTTGGTTGTTGGTGAATTTCCGGCATTCGGAGATTCACAGACTCGTGCTATAGGTACACCTGATCCGGGCAAGACTTCATGGGCTGAAGGAGATGAACTACTTTTGGTGATAGACAACACTTCTTATGGAAGTCATAGTGCAACCTTTACATATAATGGCAAGAGTTGGGAATTGACAAGTGGTGAATTGGTTTATCGGGAAGGAGACCCTGCATACATACCTCATGTATATTATGCCCCTAATTATAAATTGGCTAACACCTCATTAATGTTGAAAAAAGGTAAGGCGGCAGGAACGGATGAATATATCGAGGGAAAAGCTAAAATCACTGGTAATGGTGAGACTATAACCGTTTCTTTTGCCGAGACAACACGTAAATATTCACGTTTGCGTATTGCAACTCTACCCAATGAGCAAATAACAGTTGATACCGAATATTTCACTCCTGCGGGCAGCAGCAATATGGAACGGAAAGGAAATTATACACTTACTTCTGATGAAAAGGGCAATGCCTATTTATATGGTACTTTTAATAATTCCGAAGTTACAGTGAAATATAGAGAAGCACCTTTGAAAACTTACACATTCTCGCAAGCAACAGAAAATGCTAAGAGTTATGCTCTGGATGCTTCTATTATTTCGCTGGCAGGCGAAGGTATCACTTTCGATCAAATTGTGGAAGACGTCAAGAAGGAATTGTATGCGGGCAAGACTTACATCAATCTCATTCTTGCTCCCAATGCGGATAAAAATACATTGGATGCAATACATATCGGACTTCAAGATGCAAGCTATGGGAGTATAAACCTTACTTTGATAGGATGTAAGAAGATTCCTTCAAGAGGATTTCTGTATTTTGACATGCTGAAATCCATAGCCCTCCCAGATGTTACAGAAATCGAGGAAAATGCTTTTTCAGAATGTACTGAGCTTAAAAAAGTAGTTTTAGGCAATCTTACAAAAGTATATGGTAATGTCGGAAAGAAAGGTATCTTTGATGGTTGCAAAACCAAAGACATCGACTTGGTTTTGTCAAAAGACCAGAAAGTTATGAATGGTGGCAAAACCGAAGGTGGGTATTGTTGGACTGCTGATATTACTAAAGATTATAGTGGTAGTGACGAACATAATGGAAGAGTATTCCTCGATTATGACTTCCAGTCTATTACATGTGTCTATCCAGTTCCATAATAAATACAGAATGTTTTATTCCTAAGCTGGGCAAGGAGTATAAGTTGCCCAGCAATTATATCCCCCCGCGCCTCACGGGAAACGACAAGGGTCTATATGCCACGATGAGAGGTGGGCGTATAGACCCTTCATCGTGTCTTGATACCTGTTGGGTGGATGATATGGGTGTGGGCAGTGGTTTTGAAATCCTAACTTTTCCCGAAACTTTTCTCCCGTTTTCTTTGCACTTTCAAAATAAAAGCTTATCTTTGCAATCAACATGAAGTAGAACTTTAAAATGAATAAGTATGGCTTTAAAAATTAAAACTCGTGAAGAAGCAATTGCAGTATTACGAGATATGGTTAGACGTAAAAAAGATATGGAAGCAAAGGCTCAAATAGACTTTGCCAAAGCACGTGAGGAGGCTACAGACTGCTATGCATGCCTTTAACTTAACTCGCCTCAATTTTCATTCTCCTTATAAGGTCTGGATAGATAATGGATAATATAAGTTCTTGACAGATTATGGTGTTCAGTATCGAATAGAATTTGTTGAAAACAATAATATTTGGGAGGATGAAAAAGCGTATGAATTCGGTATTCTCAATGAAAACAAGAAGAATTCTCCTAACGATTCTAAAGTTAAAGCAACTATACAATGTATTATAGAGGAATTCTTTCTTACGAATCCCGATATTCTACTATATCAATGTGAAACGGGTGATAGCAGACAGGCTATGCGAGCTCGCCTTTTTACCAGATGGTTTAACGAATTCGATAAACGAGATTGTTTTTGTGTCAAGGTTTCTATTCTTAGAGATGAAGAAGTTGATAATTACATAGCCATTATAGTTCAAAAGAGTAATCCTAAGTTGAATGACATTCTTCGAGATTTTGATGAGTTTATCGGTTTCTTTGATACAAAGCCCGAATAATAGTAGTAAATCTGCAATTAACTTGGTTGACAAGGGTCTATATGCCACGATGAAAAGGTGGCGTATAGACCCTTGATTATATGGTGATATTCGTAATCTACATCTCCGCTTTCTGTTTTTTATGAATTGCTCAGATTCTTAATGATTTCCAAAGACAGCTGGGTAGCTTTGGCAACCTGTTCGGCAGAAAGTCCCATTGCCAGCATATTCTTTGCTATATCCTGAGCTTTCTGATTCATACCGATTTCAATACCCTCCGCAAGACCTTCACGCTTGGCTGTGTCTACGGAATTCTTGATGTCGCGATATGCCATCTTGCTGGTCTCGTACTCCCTCATTTCCTGCGGAGTAAACTTGGCTATCTCGGCTTCCTCGAAGAGGCGGTCGAAGACTTTATCACACAGCTCTTTAGGGCGCTGGGTAAGCTTATAGAGGTTCTTCAGTGCATAGAGCCACTTCTCGTAGAGCGTATCCAGTTCTTCCAAGGGTTTGTTGAACTTGGAAATCTCTACATAAATATATTCGAGTTTGTCGTAAAATACTTTGTGGGTAGCTGTGTCGCACAACTGCACATGATGGCGGATTTTCTCCTTGTCGAAGGCGTCCTCGTTCATGCTGAAGTTGAGCAGGGCTACGGTATAGACATGATTGAGTTTGAAATCCCATTCATTCCCCTTTGGTGCCTGTTCACGGATAGGGAAGGTTGAGTAGAAAAGGGCGCGATCCTTGAAATACGTCTGGTAGGCATTCTGCATTTCTACGATGAACTTCTCGCCGTTTTCGCCCTCACAATATACATCAAAGATGGCTCTGCGGTCGGTATAGACATCTCCCACGTGCTCTGGGTTCAGATACGATACGTCTTTCACAACCTGTTTGCCATTAAACAAGCTGTTGAGGAAGCAAATGAGCAAATCCTTATTCATTGCTGTTCCAAAAATTCGCTTGAAACCGAAATCGGTCAGCAAGCTGATGTATCTTTCTTCTACCTGCTTCATAATCATCTGTTTTAAAAATCCATGCCGCAAAGGGCGACTATAGTTAAAAGAATGATAAAACATTTTCTAATTTAATAAATGCTTAACCATTTGATTCACATTTAAATTCTTTTGGATGCAAATATACTTCAAAATCTTGATAACGCCAAATATTTGAATGAAATTAACATCATTATCGGGAAACGACAAGGGTCTATATGCCACGATGAAAAGGTGGCGTATAGACCCTTC
>ENA-OPNP01000579-OPNP01000579.1-human-gut-metagenome-genome-assembly--contig:-NODE-579-length-13487-cov-4.668404_pt1 | contig 13487 bp, 13 predicted proteins | sample MGYA00241539_ERZ501775 | MGnify/ENA primary metagenome ERZ501775 (study PRJEB25962, sample SAMEA2042651) | human gut metagenome | biome: human gut; feature: human-associated habitat; material: faeces... | reverse complement strand
ACTTGGCTATGACGGTGGCGAATCTTGTCGTAATACATCAATTGAACTTTTTAGATCACAAAGATAAATCAAAGAACGCTTTAATCAATTATTCGATATAAACTCTATTATACATACTGCTCATTTGTCTTTTGTTGATACTTCAGTTCAATTCCTTCAAATGGTGTGCCCCCTGTAGCGTGCATCCTTGCGTCTGTCCTCCACTTTCGTGACGATACGCTCCACGTCTTCCGGCAGGTAATAGGTACGGTTGCCTATCTTGGTATAGGCGAGCGTGCCGTTATCCCGCAAGGTCTGCAAGGTGCGCTTGCTGATTTTCAGCTTCAGGCAGACATCCTGGTGGTCGAGCCAGCCAGCCGTCCTCTTCACGCCTTTCAAATCCAGATGGGGATTCCCTCCACCCTATGTATGAACCGTTCGATTTTCATGGCAAATTCCTCGAACGCCTTCCTTTCAAAACATACGGTTTCCATAACAATCCGATTTTATGTTGATACTTCAAATTCATACCATCCGGAGAAACGGTCACTCGTGGTGCCGGTATAACAGCGCATGGAAGAATTTAATCTGAAAACTGACCGTGCAGATGTTATTGTTCCCGCCGCTGAGATATTTCTGATAATTGCAGGTATTGTCAAAGCTGAGTATATCCATGTTCCGGTCATTGGCTTAGCAGATGGTATTATTGACAATTTGTATGCCATATACCTGAAAACGGAATAAAAGGAATTGTGCATAGCTGTTTTAACTAGGGGATATTCAGTAAATCCTATAAAATTAGCCAACTAATTCATACTAAAAGTATTGCGAATTAGTTGGCTTTTTGTATCTTTAGGTATTTCCCCTAAAATTTTGAAGAACGATTGACAAATGCTTCAGCGGAGTCGTTCAATGCTAAAATCAAAGCTTTTCGAAGCCAGTTAAGAGGGGTGGCTGATGGAAATTCTTCATGTTCAGACTGGCTAGGCTATACGCTTAAAAGAAAGCTTGCCAACCGGGAAAATCCGCTGACCCTAACTCACTTGGTTAAACCAAAGGTAAACCGCCCCATTCGGAGAATAAAAAAGGAACTACATTTTACCGTAACTCCTTGATTCTCATTCGTCGGGGTAGCGGGATTCGAACCCACGCCCCCCTGCTCCCAAAGCAGACTCCATTTTATTAATCAATAATCTGAAAATAAATAAGTTACAAACAACAGATTTGATTATAAGGATAAGTTTTTGAACATTTATTGTTTAAACATCCCTCCCCTACCCGTCAAAATCCAATCAGCCGAAATCCCATAGTCAAGGACCAAGTACGCTATCCATTCAGGTTTCAGGACACTTACTTCCGGCTGGTTTCTGACTGTATTTATGTTCCAATAATTTATATCATGGGCCTTGGTGTATGTAAGAAGCCCACGCATACGCTTCTGTGCTTTCAGCATATCTATCGCTTCAAAGAAACGTTTTGTTATCGCTATTCCTTCTTTTGATATATTCATAACTGATTATTTTGACAATATACAAAGATAGATAAAATAATAAATAAAACAATGGATAAAAATAATTATTTGAATTACAAATAATATTATCAGTAAGAATAAGAAAAAATATTTCTATTTTTTATAAGGGGGCACATTTGAAAATCCCTATATATTGCATTTAGCGGTAGTTTACCTGTATTGATCCTAAAGAAGAATGAACATTTAGTTTACGTCTATCGTAAAGCGTTCTTTTATTTTGCAGTATAACACAATAATAATATGAAAACTGGAATAAGAAAATAAACTTTGTTCTGGCTACGTGAAGATTTATTGTAGTTTTGCAATGCATTAAAAAAATCAACAGAAACCTGAATAATTTTCATTTCCTTTTTAAAATATTTTTTTTATAATTTATTACATATTTTGGTTAAAAATACATTCATCAAAATCATTGTATACACTGTGGTAATCGTAAATATTATGTCATTGTATATCCGCAATGTACCGATATAATACTCCGCATATTCATGAATGCCATCTTTATCCTCATCGAATGCTCCGTATATTTCAAAATCCTGTCCGTCAAGCATCAGTATAATTTTCAAGTCGTTGTCCAACCCCGTCCATTTGCTTCTCCGAAACAATCTAGCTGTTTCACTGTCAGCACAATAATCTTCCGCATGTGTATGTTTCGGAGTTCTCACATCAGAGCAGGCTGCGAGCAAGCATATTATACCAAATAACATTTTGTTTTCATCGCTTCTGACAAGAGATGTAATAATCAACAATGCTTGTCTCTTTCATGCTACCATATCATCAAGAAAACGAGAATGTATCAAAATTGAAGTGTACCCCAAAAGTAAGGTATAAACTTTGGGGATGCACTTCATATTAATTTCGATACATTCAGTCTCACTGTCACAATAGTAAAGTTGAATGATCTTCACAGATCAGAAAAAGAGAGAACAGAAAGCTAACTATCTTTTATCACCATGCATTATAGGGCTCAAAGAGAGAATTATTCTCTGCGATACCCCATTGTGGGTTATATTGCAATATCGCATTGTCAATAGGCAACGACTGGTAATAAGCGTCATTAATGGATTTGCTGTAAGTCTTCTCGCCGATCTTATGCACAATGATGTCCTTGCTCCAGGGTTTTCCGGCATCCTGCGCATAGCGCTTCAAGTCCAGCGTACGCTGAAAAGAAACGAGCGGCTGTTCGCGACGGCGTTCTGTCAAAATTTCGTTCAGCAACTGGTCTTGTGACAAGGAAGTACCACCTGCCAGGTCGCTATCGGGACCTTTATAACGATACTTGCGCAGCAGATTCAGGTCTGCCAAGGCAGCAGAGAGGTTGTTGGTGCGAGCTGCGGCTTCAGCCTTCATTAAGAGCAGTAAGGGATAGGTTACACCTTCCGTAATAGAAAGTTCATCACGATAATACACTAGTTGAATGCCGTCATCATACACCACGTCACCCACCGTTGTATTATAACCATGGTCTTTTAAGACAAACTTCGTCCAGCGCAAGTCTTTCTCTTTATCGAAGATAGAAGCCCAGTCATCCGATGGATAGTAGCGAGTGGATGAAGACTGATAAGGAGCATTCCGATACAACAAGTTTTCCCGGTTGCTGGTCTGATCGAAAAGCAAGTCAGGCCCTTTCAGTGTCATATAGACTTCGGGAGAAACACCGGGGTCTGGATTTATTTCTGTAGTAGCTTCAAAATAGAAATCGGCAAAGTTATAGATCATTTCATCCACGTTCTTTCTATTAGCCAAAGCCAGCTCCCATGCCTTTTGGCAGTCGCTCAGCATATTCTCCCAATTACGCGTAAACATGTGATACTCGGCTCGCAAAGCATAGGCGCAAGCACGATCCGCTCGACAGGGATTGACTGTTGAAGCAGGACAGTTTTCACATGCATAGTCTAGATCTTCCTTCACTTGAGCAAGAAGTTCATCCGTAGTACACAACGGTCCATTAGTAGCAATGGGATCACCGCTTGTACGGCAAGGGATCACCTTTGTATCGTTGGTCGTTCCCGGCACATACATCGGACCGTATATCAACGCCGCATTCAGATAAATCCAAGCACGTCCGGCCTTGGCCTGTGCTATGACGCCCTTGGCATATTCAGAATTGGTATCAATGCCGCTCACACCGTCCACCACGTTATTAAAATAACCAGCAGCCTTGTAAATACCAGATGACCATGCAAAAGGAGTATTCTGGGGATCCATTACCGGTGTGTAGAAGGTATAGCCTGCTAATAGATCCAAGTTGGGATAAGTAGCCGTAAACTGATATTTTGCATGATTTTCACTAATCTGTATGTTATCGCCCATGTAAGCATAGAAACAACTTCTGTTATTATCAAACATGAAATAATCGAGCGTAGTTGTATTATTCAAAAGGTTCTCGAACTGTGTCACTTCCGTCGGAATCATCTGTCCCACAGGCTTGACATCCAAGAAATCATCGCAGGATGAGCATTCCAATGCACACATCACAAGCAATATATATCCTAATTTTCTCATAATTCTTCTATTATTTAAAAGCTGAATGAAACACCAATATAAAACTCCGGATTCAAAGGCAGGATGGAATATCCGCTATTGGTTGATGCAGCCATACCGTTACTGGTATTCATCTCCATCGCCTCGGGGTCAATATCGCAATCCTTGGCCGTGATACGGAAAAGGTTACGGGCTTGCAAATAGATACGTGCATCGCTCATTCCGATCTTGCTGATCAACGGTTCGTTGAATTTATAAGCCAGCGTCACGTCGCGCAATTTGAGATAGCTGGCATTGCCCATATTCACATCGCAGAAGGGGAAGTAGAACATATCCATATTCCAACTCTTGTATACCGGATAAATGGTATTGGCTTCATCACCTGGTTTCTGCCAACGCTCACCAACATGCCGGTTGTTTATATTAGAACCTTGGAACACATCTTTGCGGTATTTATGTCCTAACTTGGCAATGAACATGAACGAGAGATTCCAGTTCTTATAGGTAAAGTTGTTGGTCAGTGACATATCGAACTTCGGTGTCGCTGTTCCCTGAAAATAGACATCATCTACTTTGGCAGCAGAAGCCAGTTTCACAGAACCATCAGCACCATAAATCTGTGTTTGTCCCTTGTCATCCAAACCAGCAAAACGATAACCGAACAAGGAATTCATCGGATAACCGGCAGCGTTAATGGTCTGTACCCATGCCCAAGAAGTAGGATACAAACGATTTACATTGTACTCCAACACTTCGCTCTTATTATAAGAGAAATTATAGACAATGTCCCAGTTGAAATCTTTTGTCTTTACCGGCGTACCGTGCAGTGACAATTCATATCCACGGTTTTCAATTGCACCTACATTTTTTGTCATTGATGATGCTCCCGTAGTAGGATCCATGGAGTCGTTAGCCAGCAAGTCTGTACTCTTCTTGTAATAGTAGTCGAAGCTGAAACCCAAACGATTCTTCAACACATCTACGTCCAAACCAATGTTGGTGGTTTTGGTCTTCTCCCAGCGAAGAGTGTTGTTGGGATATGAAGAGATACCATAGGAGATACCTCCCGTAGTACTGTTATAAGAGCCGGCAGAGAGAATCAGATACGGACCCTGATTCAGCGAAATATTACCGTTAATACCATAAGAAGCACGTACATTCAAGCGGTCAATCCAGTCTACATTAAAAAAACTCTCGTTACTCAGTTTCCAAGTTCCACCGACCGACCACATTGGTTTGTGACGATACTTGGGATCAGTACCGAAGAAGTTAGTAAGGTCCTCACGCACACTACCACTGATCAGGTAGCGATTGTCATACTCGTATGATCCGTTGAAATACCAGGAAACGAATCTGTTGTCTCTCAATGAGTATGATCCATAATTCAAAGAACCACTCAAATCATTACCAATCATCATGTCCGAATTATAAATACCCGTCTTCAAGTCTTTGATGTTCACCGGAGTAAACGAACCGGCCGTGGAGTTGTAGCCCAAACGGCTTGCATATTGATTGTTGTCGTAAGTAAGACGGCGCACTTCGTTACCGGCTAATGCACTGACACGATGCTTGCCAAACTCACGGTTGAAATTCACCTGTGTACGCACTGTCCAACTCTCGTTGACATAGCGGGTTTCATCGATCATATCTCCATCTGGAATGTAACGGTTAGAAGGTGTCTCGATAGAGGTACTGTTATTGTAAGCCAGACGTATACGGTAACTGTCAACTTCACTGAAAGATTTATATGTACGATTGCCACGTGCCCAATTACCACCTACTTCAGCTGTCAGACCTTCCAGAATAGTAAAGCGCAGAAAGCCGTTGAAGCGTGCTGTGAAGCTTTGGTCAGTAGTATAGTCTTCATAAGCATCCGTAATAGGGTTGTAGGAGATATCCTTCATGCCGCTCACCGAATTATAGATCTGTTGATTGGCGTAGCTAACGGTACGAATATCGGTCAGGTTGCCATTATCGTCTTTCAACCGGGTATAAGGCTTCACGTAAGAGGTGAAGTCAGTCAATGTCTGCCAACCTACACGCGGAGTATTGGAGCGCGAGTAATTGATGTTGGCTGCCACGCCTATCGTCACGAATTTGTAGGGAGTCCACTCATTCTTCAGGTCGATCAATAGACGGTTATCGTCCGTATTGATATACGAAGAGCGGTTGTTGGTATAATTGACCGCCAAATTATAGCGGTTGGTATCAGTACCTCCGTTGATGCCAACATTGTGAGTCTGAGTGAAGGCCGTGCGAAACATGTATTTCTCCATATCATCCAGAAAGTTGTTGCCACGCAGCTTGTTTATCGAGCTGTTGAACTGCTCTTCGCTGATCAGACCCGCCCTGTGCTGTGTCAGTAGGTAAGCCACCTCGCTCTGATTAGTGGACTTGGTAGATAAGGCGTAGGAACTTGATGATGGGTTCTGGTCATACAGATTCAACTCCGCATCAATGTAGTCGGAAGTAGAAGCCATGTGCAGATAGTCCAGACTGGGCTTAGGCGTAAATTTGAAAGTTCCACGATAGCTAATCTTGGCTTTGCCTTTCTGTCCACTCTTTGTTGTGACGACAATCACACCGTTAGCCGAACGGGAACCATAGATAGAGGCTGCTACACCGTCCTTCAACACGGTGATATTTTCGATGTTATCCGGATTCAGATCACTCAGCGAACATTCCGTAGGATAGCCGTCCACCACAATCAGCGGATCGGTTTCAGCACTCAGCGTAGAGATACCGCGAATGGAGATATTTCCCTTTTTGTCCAGCACTACACCAGCGATTTGACCTTCCATCACATTCTTCAAATCGGAATTCAGCTTGGCTTGCAACTGCTCGCTACGCACCGTACCGAAGGCACCCGTTGCCCGTTCCTTAGAAACCGTCTGATACCCTGTCACAATGACATCACCCAGTACGTTAGCATCTTCTTCCATCACGATGGTAGTAGCCTTAATTAGCTTAGACATCGGAATCGTTTGTGTCTTCATGCCTACAAACGAAACCTTGACAACACTTGCCTTCATCCCGCTCTTCAAGGTCAAGACGAATTTACCATTTACATCGGTTACCGTTCCAGTTTGAGCACCCGGCACCGAAATTGCAACGCCTACTAGTGGCTCATTCTGCTCATCGGTCACAGTACCACGAATTGTACGCTCCGTCTGTGCCCACAACCCTGTGCAGGCACAAATTAGAAGTACAAAAAGCATAATAAAATACTTCTTGGTCATAAACAATAATATATATAATTAGGAATGTTATTTCTTCTCAGACTGTTGCAATGCATCGACAATGGCAGCACGCACAGCTTCTCCGCGCAAATGCTTGCGGAAGATACGCCCCTCCTTGTCGATGGCTACGATGAACGGAATACCACGGAACTGATATTTGTCCATCGCTTCCCGTCCCGAATTGGGAGCCAGCAATTGTATCCACTCCATCTGCTCTTCAGCCATCGCCTTGCGCCAGTCATCTTCCTTGGCATCAATGGAAACACTGAGGAAAGCAACATCTGGATTGTTCTTAAACTCTTCATAATACTTCTTCAGATTGGGAATCTCCTTACGACAGGGACCACACCAACTGGCCCAAAAGTCGATGATCACGACCTTCCCTTTGAAGGAATCCAAACTTACCGGCTCGCCTTTGTCATTGTTGAAAGTAAAGGTGGGTGCCGTCTGACCTTCCCGCATCCGGCGCTGCTTCTCCAATTTTTCCATCAATCCTTTGCGATAGTCCTGAGCCACCGTAGAGCCCGGATTCTTGGCCTGCATGCTGGTAAGCGTCGTTTCTATGAGCAAAGAATCTTTGGCATAATCCAATGCCGACAACAGAGCCACACAACTGGTCAGATGACCATAATGCTCCACCAAATAGCGTATATAGCTACGTGCGTCTTCGTTGTTCATATTATACAAATCCTTGGAGATATCTGCTTTTTGCTTGTCGTCAAGCGACTGTGACCGATAGACTGCTTGAGAGATGGCAATCATGTTCTGATAATTGCGATAGTTGGCATAGTTAGCCAAATTCAACAGTTCGTTCTTGGGTCCAGCCTGAATATATACATAAGGAGGGTTCTTAATACGGATCTTTGCCGTATCAATGCCACGGAAATTGATCACCATATCTTCGTCTTCTAGCCATGCACGTACCGACTGTGACTGGCAGCAAGTGATTGTCACCGCATTCGGTTTCTCTTTCTGCACCGTCAGCGAATAGGTGTGGTCTGGACCTATCTCCGTTTCGCCTAGCGTAATACGCTCGAAACCATTGTTCTGAATCACACTTACCTTTTTGTCGGCACCTACAAATTGAACTTTACCACTGATCTTCACCGTGTTTTGTGCAAATAGGCTTCCCGAAGTCAGCACTAATAATCCCAATAAAACCAACTTTCTTTTCATACCATTAACTCATTTATAGAATAAATAATTATATTAAAATTTTCAAGTAATATCGAATATACAAGTAAAACACTCTAGAAATTGTGAAATCACCGTTTATTCCTGTAATACTCCCATTATATACCTTTAATCAATACTGGAACTCCGATCGCCAGTCTTCCTTCTTCCGCAGACGTGACGATTCCCATCACAACAGAAGTTTGTGCCATTGTCAATTCCCATACTCGTATGAAACAGATCAATAGCATCAACACTTTTTTAATCATAAGCCTCTTTTTATATTTTATATAAATTTTGCCACAAAGAAACAAATTTTAATTAAGAAATTTCAATAACGTAATATGTTTTCCGACATGTTTTTGCATTTTTCTTTAATAAATGCTATTTGTTGTAACCAAAATTTATTCAAATAAAAACAAAAACTGCAATTTGGGTAACAATGTGAAATCAAGAGAAAAAAATGATAGATGAATTTGTTGATGAGAGAATGCCTATTTTATCTGGGAACAGTTAAAGAGCAGAAAAAGATATATGTGCTACTGGGGCCGTTAATCAAAAGATCTGGCAAGGTAGTTCATATAAGATCATTAGTGCAGCCATACAAAGAAGTCCTTCGTTTTGGTTATGGACACACAACAGATGGAAACGCACATACGAGGAGTTTGTCATACGACAGACAAACAAGAATGGTGAACTACCTCTAAACTGAAGATTTAGAGGTAGTTCACATATTTACGAAATACATTTATAAAAGTCCGTTAGAACCGAGCATGACCAGCATGAAATATCCTAAAACAAGACCAACACCTCCTATAATGAGTCCGACTTTTTCCATATCTTTCTGCAGGATCATGCCAGTGGCATGTGCCAAGGCATTTGGTGGAGTAGAGATTGGAAGGACCATAGCCAGGGATGAGCCCAAAGCCACACCGATAAGCAGTGTTGCCACTCCCCCAAGCGGTAACAGATTATCCCTCATACTTATTCCTGCAATAGCCAGTATCGGAACCAGTAAGGCTGCTGTGGCTGTATGTGAGATGAAGTTGGCCATTGTATAGCAGATAAGTCCTGAACCAACCACCATCAGTATTGGAGGCCATGTATTGAATGGTATTGCTTCAATCATATGTTTGGCAAGTCCTGTCTCTTGTAAAGCCACCCCCAGTGCAAAACCTCCTGCCACCATCCAAAGCACACTCCAGCTGATTTCTTCCAAGTCGCGTTTAGTGATTACTCCAGTCACACAAAACACGGCAACAGGAATCATGGCCACGACATTGGAGTTTACCCCAGTGAACTTATCGGACATCCACAACAATACCGTAATGGCGAAAGTTACATATACAACGATGGAACGCCAGTCTTTTTTCGCCTCGCCTTCTATTTGCAACTCGATTTTTTTCTGCTTGAAAGGGAACAGACGCAGCAATACGAACCATGCTATAAATAATATGACAACGGTATAGGGCAACATAAACGCCATCCACTCTCCAAAACCTATATTCAGATTCAAACCTTCAGGATCATTCAGATATTTCAACGCGATAGCGTTGGGCGGTGTACCGATTGGGGTTCCCATCCCTCCTACGTTGGCTGCTACTGGAATTGCCATGGCCAGACCTATTTTGCCCTTCCCATCAGCTGGCAGTGCCTTCAATACAGGTGTCAGAAATGTGAGCATCATGGCTGCTGTGGCTGTATTGCTGAGAAACATGGAGAAAACCGCTGTTACCAAAATGAATCCCAAAAGAACATAATGTGACTGTGTGCCGAAAGGTTTCAACATACTACGTGCCAGCAATATATCCAATCCGCTTTTGGTTGCGGCAATAGCCAAAATAAACCCTCCAATAAAAAGCATGATGATTGGATCAGCAAAACAGTGCATGATGGATTTGTACTTTACAGTCTGGCCCAGTTCCTCAACAGGAATATTATGTGTGAAGATCCATAGGCTGCTGTCCGAGACGGTAAGCAATAATAAAACAACAATCAATACTGAAGTTGTCCATGCCGGTATGGCTTCAAATATCCACATGAGTGTGGCGAAAGCAAAGATAGAGATAAGTCTTTGTTCTATAATTGTCAGCCCCGCGACTCCGAATGTTTCGACAGGGAGAAACCATAATACAAGGGATACCATGATGGCGACAGCCAGTTTTATTCCCCTAGAGACAATTCTTTTTTCCGCTAGTCTTTTAGCTTTTTTCAATTCTTGATAAGTTTCCACCAAATGGAAACCGCGAAAAATTTTATACATAGTATTAGTTTTTATAAAAATTTGGTTTAAAGTGGACCAAAGATAGGCTTTTATTTCCAAACAGGCAATTTTATTTTTGTGCCAGCGGACGTTCCTGTATATTTGGTTATTCCTTATTCTGTTTACGGTTATTTTCCGCCATTGCAAATTAAGAGTTCTGTCATTTGTACTAAATGTGTCCTTCCTTGTTGTTTCTTGATTTATATGTCAAAGCTCCGATTTTGCCCTTAAAGTGAAGATTTAGAGGTTTTCAAATATAATTCCTATAAATCCTCTTTCTTTCAAAACGTTCAATTTGCAGAGCAGTCTTTTGTATTCAGCACAATCTTTGTCCACAGCTGGTAATTCTTTATCTGATTAGTCAACTGAAGTTCTTTGGAGTTTTCTTTTACAATTGCAGCCAATTGGTTGACACATGCTAGCATATTTCTCCTATTTTCAGAATATGTACTCCTTAGTTCTGTCACGTTATTGGTCATTTCCCATATTTTAAAGAGCAGGATAACTAATACCAGCATCACAATGTAGATAATGTTTATGATAATTATTTTTAATGTTTTTATTTATTCCTTTTTTCGTATCTTTGCAGTTAAATTACTAAAAAATGGAGCGAAAAAAGAAAATAACTCATATAGACTGTTTTGCTGGACCTGGGGGGATTTGTACAGGGCTGGCTGCTGCTGGCTTTGACACAAAGGTAGCCATAGAATACATAAAAAGCTGCTGTGATACATATTCTGCTAATCATCCCTCAGTAAAGGTTATCCATTCTGATATTAGGGATGTTAAAGCAGAGGATATATTGCCATTTATTCCAAAAAACGGAATAGATTTAGTAACTTCAGGTATGCCGTGCGAAACATTCTCAACAGCTGGTAACACCAGCCGTTCCTTTTATGATGATAGGCAATTTTTATTTAGGGAAGGAATCCGTATAGCTATTATATCTAATGCTAAAATGATCCTCTTTGAAAATGTCCCTGCCATTACTTCTAAGACTGTAAGCAAAGAGGATAAAACTCTTATAGTAGATATACTGAAAAAAGAACTAGCAGAAGCTGGATATACTAATTACATAGAGATAATATTAGATGCTACTAAATTTGGTGTTCCACAAAAGAGGAATAGATATTTTATACTAGCCACTAAATTTAATGATTGGGAACTATCAGTGCCCACTGCAACTATGAAAAAAATAGTTACAGTTAAAGAAGCTTTGTGTGATTTACCTAATGTTGAACCTAATTCAAATAAGGATGCTAAAAAATATACTAGAAGTCATTCTGCTTATTCTAGACTTATGAAAGATTTGAAATTTTGGAACCGAGAAGGTTTTAGTACAGCATTAACCTTGCAAACCGCAATGAAGCATAGGCCTAGCACCATTAAACGTTTTTCTCTTTTAAAGGCTGGAGAAGGTTTAAAAGAACTGTTTGAACGATATACTGGTGAAGAAAGGGAACAGTTACAGAATGAAAGAGTGCTGCCGAAAAAGATGTTCATAAAGAGAAATGTTAGACTGAAACTGGACGAGCCTAGTTCTACTGTTACTAGTCACTGCTTAGATGAATTCGTTCATCCAATTTATAATAGAGCATTGACTGTCAGGGAGTGTGCTAGGCTACAATCGTTTCCTGATTCATATTCTTTTGCAGGACCTTTTTTAGTTCCGCACGTTGATAGAACTGTGCAAGATAAATATGAGCAAATAGGTGATGCAGTCCCACCTCTGTTAGCTTATGCTTGGGGGAAAACTATAAAAAAAATCTTTGAGAGATATGGATTTGATATTCAATTATTGTAAAGAAGCTTATAATAAGGCTTATCAGCATACTTATTGTGAATTTATAGAAAGTAAAAAACAAACAAAGCAAGTAAAAGAGGATGCTGAAAGGTACGCACAGAAGGCTGCTATTAGAGAAGCCTTAAAGAATGGTGTCACACATTTTCCTTCCAAAGATGTTAGCGATATTTGGAAGAATGTATATAAAGTCCATATATACAGAAAATCCGGTTTAAGTGTAGATGAAGAAACAGTAGCTAAAGTCATCAGTGCTGAACAGAGTTGGAGAAAATCTAGTGGACACGCATTTGAGGAATTGGTTAAGGAAATTGCTAATCTTTCTTTAGCCAACACCAATGTAGAGGTAATATTACAAAGAGATTTAAACATACTTCTAAAAGCTGATGACATAGCTAATGAGCCTAGAGATAAAGCTTGGTTAGAAAAACAGATAGAAAATGCCATATTTGACCTTTATACTTTAGTCATTGTAGAAGGTAAAAAGTATTGTTTTGGTTGCATTCAAAGTAAAACTAGTGTAAGAGATAGAGTGACTAGAGATAGAGAACCATCTATACACGCTATGCAATCTTTCTTTTGGAGCGTATGTATAGCTTTGGATGGCGATTTTCTAAAATTACCAAAATTCAAGGCAATGGTAAATGGTGGTTCTGCAGAATTCCCAGAAAACGGCTGGCATGGAATGTATGTATTATCTGATATAGAGCCTGTGAATAGGTTATATAAATGTGGTTTTGATTTAGATCTTTTTACAAAACATGCAATAAAAGCTGCTGAATACTGGTTATCTCAAAGACAATGGTTTAATGGAGAATGGAAGGCTGATTAATTGTAATATAATAATAATCCCACTTAACCAAATTAAAGTTGGGTGGGATTATTATCCTTTTCATGCTATGTTCTTCTTACAACGATGACTATCTTTAAGCGAATCCATCCAACAGAAACAGAATTAATTTGGGACATTCATTAAATATTACAAAATCAGCCAACTAATTCATACACAAAGTATTG
>ENA-OPNP01000543-OPNP01000543.1-human-gut-metagenome-genome-assembly--contig:-NODE-543-length-13931-cov-2.305780_pt1 | contig 13931 bp, 10 predicted proteins | sample MGYA00241539_ERZ501775 | MGnify/ENA primary metagenome ERZ501775 (study PRJEB25962, sample SAMEA2042651) | human gut metagenome | biome: human gut; feature: human-associated habitat; material: faeces... | reverse complement strand
CGGGCCCCCGTCAATTCCTTTGAGTTTCACCGTTGCCGGCGTACTCCCCAGGTGGATTACTTAACGCTTTCGCTGTAGAGCTTACATTGTATCGCAAACTCCTAGTAATCATCGTTTACTGCGTGGACTACCAGGGTATCTAATCCTGTTTGATCCCCACGCTTTCGTGCTTCAGTGTCAGTTATGGTTTAGTAAGCTGCCTTCGCAATCGGAGTTCTGCGTGATATCTATGCATTTCACCGCTACACCACGCATTCCGCCTACCTCAAACACACTCAAGTAACCCAGTTTCAACGGCAATTTTATGGTTGAGCCACAAACTTTCACCGCTGACTTAAATCACCACCTACGCACCCTTTAAACCCAATAAATCCGGATAACGCTCGCATCCTCCGTATTACCGCGGCTGCTGGCACGGAGTTAGCCGATGCTTATTCATAGGGTACATACAAAAAAGGACACGTCCTCCACTTTATTCCCCTATAAAAGAAGTTTACAAACCATAGATCCTTCTTCCTTCACGCGACTTGGCTGGTTCAGCCTCTCGGCCATTGACCAATATTCCTCACTGCTGCCTCCCGTAGGAGTTTGGTCCGTGTCTCAGTACCAATGTGGGGGACCTTCCTCTCAGAACCCCTATCCATCGTCGGTTTGGTGGGCCGTTACCCCGCCAACTGCCTAATGGAACGCATGCCTATCTATCAGCGATGAATCTTTAACAAATATTCCCATGCGGGACCCCTGTTTTATGGGGTATTAATCCGACTTTCGCCGGGCTATCCCCCTCTGATAGGTAAGTTGCATACGCGTTACTCACCCGTGCGCCGGTCGCCATCAATCTGTATTGCTACAAATCATGCTGCCCCTCGACTTGCATGTGTTAAGCCTGTCGCTAGCGTTCATCCTGAGCCAGGATCAAACTCTTCGTTGTTGATTTTGTTTATACCTTTTGCTCAGAATCTCTATCTGTTTATTGTAGTCTTGACGGTATGTCAGTATTCCTACTACGTCTCTTGTACTACTTGTTGATATGTAATGCTTTCAAAGAACTTACGCTATCGTTTCGATTGCGGCTGCAAAGGTAAGAACTTTTTTCTAACTGACAAACTTTTCAAGGAAAATTTTGAAAGTTTTTTTTCAAAGCCCCCGGATGGTCGGATATTCGCTTAGCCTAGCTAACCTCATCCTCGCTATCACTGAAACTACCTCATCATCATGTTAACTGCCGACCTTCTCGCTCGAATGCGGGTGCAAAAGTAATTCTTCTAATACAAACTTCCAAATGGTTTGAAAACTTTTTTATACATTCCGCTCTGGATACATAATACTCTATTTTAAGGTACGCAAGAAAAAATATTGGGATATTATCATGATAAAAAGGAAAAAGTTCCTTTCACCTTCGCCCGAAAAAGTCTGATTTAAGTGATCGCAAAGATTTTCTTTCCGGAGCAAAATCGATCAAACACTGGTCAACCAGTCATTCTTGAACGTATTCGGAAAAGCAGCCGCTTTCCTACTAGTAAAAAAGGAGAATGCATCCACACGGACACATCCTCCTTCTTCTCTTATAAACTATATACTCTCTATGTCAACTATTCAAGAACGATCACTTTATATTTCGGAACCAAAATCTTCATGATAGTCCAACCTATCAAATAAGCGACGGCACATACGCAGAAGATAATGAAATAGCCGGCAGGCTTGCCAGTGAAGCCCATAAATGTCATCTGAGTAGCATCTGCATAAACAAACAGATTCCCGGCCACCTTCTGCAAGATCATGGAACCGACACCACCGGCCATACCTCCGATACCCGTAACGGTTGCAATAGCCGATTTCGGAAACATGTCACCGACAGTAGAGAAAATATTGGCAGACCATGACTGGTGAGCTGCACCACCGATACCAATCATGATAACCGGAAACCACGGAGAAATCGTACCCAACGGCTGCGCCAACAGTACCAACAAAGGAAAGAAAGCAAAAATCAACATCGCTTTCATACGAGCGGCATATGGGTTCATTCCACTTCGGTTAATAAAAATCGTCGGCAGTTTACCTCCGTAAATAGACAACATCGTGATGGCATACAAAGTAAAGATCAACCCCATGCCCAACGGATCGGAGGTCTTGATACCGAACTGCGTATTCAGATAAGAAGGAGTCCAAAAAAGGAAAAACCACCAAACCCCGTCCGTCATGAATTTACCGACAACAAAGGCCCAAGTCTGTTTAAACGTGAAACATTGCAGGAAACCTATCTTCTTCTCGTGTTCTTCTTCGACGACGACAATGTCTTTTTCGTTCTTATCCTGTTCAATATACTCCAACTCGGCTTTATTCACATGTTTGCTCTTGTCCGGGGTCGTGTACATGAATACCCACAAACCCATCCAGACAAAACCGAGCGCACCGATCACGATAAAAGCCATTTCCCAACCCCAAGCTTTTGCCAACAAGGGAATAGAGATAGGAGCGACCAAAGCCCCAATAGAAGCACCGGCATTGAAGATCGAAGTCGCATAAGCACGGTCTTTCTTTGGAAAGTATTCAGCCGTAACCTTGATAGCAGCGGGGAAGTTACCTGCTTCACCCAATGCCAGAATACAACGGGCAGCCAGAAAGAAATACATACTCACGGTTGCCAATATCACAACAACATCTCCTGTCGCTGCAATCAATTCGGCTGCACTATTCATTCCGACATAATGTTCGGTTGCAATACCACAACCGGCATGGAGACAGGCTCCGAACGACCAAACACCGATAGCCCAAAGATATCCTTTCTTCGTACCCATCCAGTCGATAAAACGGCCGGCAAACAGCATACAGATTGCATACACAATTGAGAAAACTGATGTTATCGTACCGTAATGGGATTCATCCCAATGGAACTCCGGTTTGATAAATTCATCCCAGGTCAAAGAAAGAACCTGGCGATCGAGGTAATTCACTGTTGTTGCAAAAAATAACATCGCACAGATTGTCCATCTGTAATTTGTCATTTTCTCACTTGCTTTTTGAAATGTGTTCATGATATTAATATTCGTTTTTCATAATACGGGGCAAATATAAGGCATTTTTTTTGTTCTACACAAGTTTGTGTGTGCGAATACACGAAGTATTTTTATTTCTTTCACATCCCACCTCCGATTCTTAGAGGTTTGATTTGCATAAAATAAGCATTTTATGTACGTTTGTTTCTCCAATGTAAACTTTATAAATACCATGATTATTATGAAAAAGATTATTTATTTGGTACTTCTGGCCCTGATAACCGGTCTGGTCGCCCAAGCCCATGAAAAAACAGGCGAATGGAACGGATGCGACCGCTACGATTTCACCTTCAAGGATCGCCAGGCAACCATTGTCGTACCTAAAAAAGCAGCCAAAGGAAATCCGTGGATCTGGCGTCCGGCGTTCTTCGATGCTTTTCCAAGTGTGGACAAAGCGTTACTGGAAAAAGGGTTCCACATTGTTTATTACGATGTAACTCATCTATATGGAAGTCCAAGGGCAGTTTCTTTGGGCACCGAATTCTATGAGAATATGACGGATCTTTATAATCTTTCCGAAAAAGTCACGCTGGAAGGATTCAGCCGCGGCGGTTTGTTCGTCTTCAACTGGGCGGCTCAAAATACAGAGAAAGTGGCTTGTATATATGTAGACGCTCCTGTTTGCGACGTGTTTAGCTGGCCGGGAAGAAAAAACACGGCTTTGTGGAATGATCTGTTGAAGGAATGGAACCTGACAGATGCAGGAATGGAACATTTCAAAGGGAACCCGATCGACAACCTCGCCCCGATTGCAGCCGCAGGTATACCGATCATCAGTGTATGCGGCGACAGCGATCAGACCGTCCCCTACAAGGAAAACATGGATGTCGTACGTTCACGCTACCTTGCGGCAGGAGGTCCGGTGGAAGTTATCCTAAAGAAAGGGTGCGACCATCATCCACATAGTTTGGACAATCCGGAACCGGTAGTAGACTTCATCCTTCGCCAGCAGCCGGAGTACGAAAAGTATATACATTACAATGTACGTGGCAGCTTGCAAAACTCGTTCCGTAAATTCGAGAAAGAACGCCGGGCGCGGGTTGCCTTCCTGGGAGGTTCCATCACGGAAATGGACGGATGGCGCAATATGATAGAGCGACAACTACAGCAACGTTTCCCTTATACACAGTTCGAATGGGTAGAAGCAGGCATCGGTTCGACCGGGACGACTCCGGGTTCCTTCCGCCTGCAACATGACATCCTTTCGAAAGGGAAAGTCGACCTTCTTTTTGTCGAAGCCGCCGTAAACGACGACACGAACGGATTCAGCGCCCTCGAACAGATACGCGGCATGGAAGGGGAAGTGCGCCATGCTTTGGAAAGCAACCCGGAAATGGATATCGTCATGTTGCATTTCATCTATGACCCGTTTATCCCGATGATCGCCCGCCGCCAGATGCCGGATGTTATCCTGAATCACGAACAGGTGGCGAATCACTATCTTATTCCTTCGATTAATCTCTGCCAGGAGATCGGCGAACGGATGCAAAACGGCGAATTTACCTGGGACGAGTTCGGCGGCACTCATCCGAAACCTTTCGGCCATAAGTTTTATGCTGCCGCTATCGGCCATCTTTTCGACGAGATGTGGAAAGGAGTTTCGCCGGAAGGGACAATTGCGGCACACGACATTCCGGCCAAGCCGCTGGATGCCTACAGTTATTATAACGGAGACTTCATCGCTCTCGAAAAAGCCCACTTGAACAAAGGTTGGAAATTAGTAGACAACTGGCATCCCGACAACAAGGCCGGCAAGCGGAACGGCTTTGTCGATGTTCCTATGTTAGAAGCTACACGTCCAGGAGACCGACTAACACTGGATTTCCGGGGGAAAGCGATCGGTATTTTCTGCGTCAGCGGACCTTCTGCCGGAATCTTGGAATATAGTGTCGACGGCGCCCCGTTCAAAGAACTGGATACTTTCACTGAATGGAGCCACAATCTTTATATTCCCTGGGTCTACATGCTGGAAACGGAACTGAAAGACACGGATCACAAACTGGTTCTCCGCATATCGAAAAAGAAGAACCCCGCCTCACAGGGAACGGAATGCCAGATACGAAATTTCGTGGTAAACGGCAGATAAAGATTCTCCATTCGGCAAAAAGAAGACCTTCTTCTTACATAAGTTTTCGAAAAGGACTATCATACTATCATAATTCGAATATATCTATTGAATATCAATAAGTATAGGAATGATAGTAGCAAATTTGACTATCATGCTACTATCATTCCACAATCATAGTTGTCTGCCACTTTGGGATTTTTCCAAAAGAAACGGACTAATTTAACTAAAAACAGGCAGATCTATTCACAAATACCCTCGTTTTAACAAGATTCCACCCCCATCTGTACGGTCGCAGGACCTGGATATGAAAGGTGGTGAGACCCGGATGTCAAGAGAGACAAGTAGGTAATTACTTTAAAATAAGTCATATGCTTTCGAAAAAAATGTGCTTGTTTTATGATAGCATGATTATAGGAAAAGCAACTTTCATACCATCTATCATTCTACGCTCATTGATTTTTAATGAATTGACAACAAATCATGATAGTATAAAGGTAGTTTTCACAAAAGAAATCTGCATAGAGACAAAGGGATATTTGCCATCAAGAGCAAAGACTGATATCTTCATCCAAGACATTTTCAAAATCGTGATAGATCTAGCATCATGTATTCGGTTGGATATCATCCCAGTCTGCACCGCCATTCGCTCCGATAATCCAATTAAAAGCATAATGCCGTTCCATGACAACGTCCCCATTCAGCGAAGCAGGAGCTTCTTTTCCATGAACTCGTGCTTCCACACAAGCCCAATCATACCGAAGTGTAATATCGGCAGCATCCAATATTTCGGACTGCGAACGAGAGAAACCTTTCGAAAGCAATCCACCGATACCTTTATGTTGCCAGAAAATAGCAGCCAAAACAGGGACATCAATAATCTCAGACGGATAAGGCAAATCATCCACAACACCTGCCGCCCAAAGCAAAACACCGGCACATTCATAGCGCCATCCGAACAGAATACATTCCTGTTCTTCCGGATCAGGATTATCGATATAAGCAGCTTCGGCCGGTGACAGGTAAGATTCCACCTCGTACAACTGTTCCATCTTATTAAAATAGAACAAGGCTTCTTCCCGTCCCGAACCTCCCGAAAGCATGACTTCCGAATAGACAGCAACAGCAAACAACGCGGCGGCACGTTGCACCATCTCCTTCCGGCTTCTCAAACGGGCTTCACTTTCCAATGCTTCACTACGCAAATATTCCATATAAGGGACATGTTTCTCTTCGAGCAACGCAATCGAACGCAAACGTCTTTCCACATCAGCCTGAGCTTCTTCCTGGTAGTTCCCGTCCAATAAATCGGCATTCCCGACCGGGATAAATTCGGTCAACTGACTTTCGCCTTTGGCAGAGAAGAGGAGCTTCCCTTCACCGGTAAAGATCTGCATGCTCGGATAGAGCAGAAAACCGTTCACGTCTCCGGCAATCTCGAATAAACGGTTCAGGATATAGTTCGTCCGGTCTTCATTGTCGTTCAGATCGAAAGTGATCCCAGTCACACAGTTGAACACACGTATCTGGAGCAAGACATTTTCTTTTAGTCCAACCAATGGCGTCTTCACCTGCGAGAAATAATTGGCCATACCAGATATATGGGAAGCAATAAAGTCCGGCTTGCTCATCCGGTGCTTGATCGAGAAGATGACATGTGTTCCATCCGGCAAAGTCAAGTCGATCGTTTCGTCTTCACAAACAAATTCTTTGGTCATCTCTTTAAAACGTTCCCGGATTGCTTCCACGATACGGTTAGAATCTCCGATGACCGTGTACAAAGTAACATTCGCTTTTTCCATTTTTTACTTTTTTATATCCGAGCCACCGGATGGTTATAGCATTTTACAAAAATAGCAAATTATAAACATCCGCAAAGAAAATGCTGCACCCTTTTTCCTCTCCATTCATCATATTAGAAACAAACACCAGATATTATTATGAACAAGTTACTTTCGACTATTCTATCCGCCGTCTTATTGATGGGCGGATTGTGCCAATCTTCCTGCAGCGATAATGACGACATCAAGCTGACAGGCATAGACGGGCGGCCCAGTGTCCTTCTTTCAAACGGGCTAGTTACCGCTTCATTCATTTACTCTGGCAACCAGTTTGCCGGGATCCAATATCCGGATGGGCAAGCGACTCATTTCAGTTATGAGGAAGGGGAATTATCCGGCATATTCTACACGCCTCCCAAAGATATGGCTGACGGACATGCCTGGGTACATTTTAACAAAATCGGGGACAAAACCTACGAAGTCAGCCGTGGAGGTGAACCGTCAATGGACATAGATTACCGAGAAGAGGTGACACTCGATACAAACGGCTTGCCCGTCAGAGTAACCTTCACCGGCATTTTCCAACAAGGGGCGAACCAAGAAAAACAGATCGAGGAGGGCGATCGGAAATCCGATATTGAAAAGCTACCGATAATAACCAAAGAAACGGATATTTTAAACAATCGTACTTGCTCGTTTGAATGTACTTTTGCATGTTTTATCAGATAAAAAAGAAAAAAGATGATTGACATACAAAGTAAGAATGGAAACTCCAAGTTTTTTCTCCTTACCCTGTTAGGGATGTTGACGGCATTCGGGCCATTTGTCACAGACATGTATCTCCCCAGCCTGCCTTCGATGAGAGAATATTTCAAGACAACACCTTCATTGGTACAATTAGGTTTGACAGCCAGTATGATCGGACTGGTGGCAGGACAAATCTTTTTCGGCTCGCTAAGTGATAAGTATGGACGTCGCTCTTCAATGTTGGCAGCCATGTATCTTTTTATCATTTCCACGATAGGTTGCATCTTTGCTCCCACTATCGAGAGATTTGTAATACTGCGCTTGCTACAAGGGATTACGGGAGCCGGCGGTATCGTAATCTCCCGTTCCGTCGCGACAGATATGTTCACCGGTAAAGAGTTGGCAAAGACACTTGCGATAATCGGAGCAATCAACGGAGTCGCTCCGATCATCGGAGGAGGCTTAACAGAAGGGATTGACAGGAAAGGGATCTTCTGGGTATTACTGGCATTAGGAATTATCCTGCTATTGGGATGCCGGCTTATCCGTCAGATTCCGCCGACCGGAAAACAACACGCTCGCCAGTAGCATAGGCATGCTTGCCCTTTCCATTATCGTATGTATAGCCATGAACCTAAATTGCAATTTCTGGATTTACGAGGGATTGCTAATCATCTTACTATTCATGATGGGCTTCTCTTTCACCTCGACTACCGCCTTGGCTATGGAATGTGAACGTGAACATGCCGGCACAGCTTCGGCTTTATCGAGTGCAGTCGGCTTTGGGTTCGGAGGACTGGTATCTCCTTTAGTCGGATTGGGCGATACGATGGTCACGACGGGTATTGTCTTCATGGCATGCGCAACTTGCTCTTTGGGTTGCATACTTTGGGCAAGGAAGATCAACGCGTTCCGGGAAGTATCTCCCATCATGCGGAAAAGGGCAACATCCGCACCGGCATAAGATGGAAATCGGCAAGTACTTAAAAACACAAAAGGTTTACACTCAATGTGTAAACCTTTTGTGTGGTCCCACTTGGGCTTGAACCAAGGACTCCCTGATTATGAGTCAGGTGCTCTAACCAACTGAGCTATAGGACCTGTTCAAAGCGTAGCTCTGAAATCGGGTGCAATATTACGATTTATAATCGAGATATGCAAATGTTAAAGTAGAAATCTTACTTTTCTGCAGATTCCTCAGCACCGAACTCCATCAGGTAAGCCTTGATGAAATCATCAATTTTACCATCCATCACACCGTTGACATCGGATGTCTGGAAATTGGTACGATGGTCTTTTACACGACGATCATCGAACACATAGCTACGAATCTGGGAACCCCATTCGATCTTTTTCTTTCCGGCTTCCACCTTTGCCTGCTCTTCCATACGATGTTGCAATTCCTTATCATACAAGATTGAACGCAACTGACGCATCGCATTCTCCCGATTCTTAGGCTGGTCGCGGGTTTCCGTATTCTCGATCAGGATCTCTTCTTCTTCGCCCGTGTAAGGATCTTTAAATTGATAACGCAGACGCACTCCGGATTCCACCTTGTTCACGTTCTGCCCACCGGCACCTCCCGAACGGAACGTGTCCCAAGAGATGGCAGCCTGATCGATTTTCACCTCGATCGTGTCGTCGACCAGCGGGGTGACAAAAACAGAAGCAAATGAAGTCATTCGCTTGCCTTGCGCGTTATAAGGAGACACACGTACCAGACGATGCACACCGTTTTCACCCTTCAAATATCCGTAAGCATAGTCGCCTTCGATGTTGAGAGTCGCCGTTTTAATACCGGCCTCATCCCCTTCCTGATAGTTGGCTACGGAAATCTTATATCCATTCGCCTCCGCCCAACGCGTATACATACGGAGCAACATGGAAGCCCAGTCCTGGCTTTCCGTACCGCCGGCACCGGAGTTGATCTTCAGCACACAACTCATCTGGTCGGCTTCCTGACGCAACATATTGCGGAACTCCAGGCTTTCCACCAACTGGATGGCATTGCCATAAGCCTCGTCAACTTCTTCTTCGCTGACGATTCCTTCTTTTACATAATCATAAGCCAACTGCAATTCTTCTGCTGCAGCATGAACCTCGTTATAAAGTTCGATCCACTTTTTCAGTTCTTTTACTTTCTTCATCTGGACTTCCGCCCGTTTGGCATCTTCCCAGAAACCAGGATCATGAGTGCGTAACTCTTCTTCTTCTAACTGGATGGTCTTACCATCTATGTCAAAGATACCCCCTCAGCGCTTGCTCGCGCTCCAACACATTGTGTAGTTGGTCTGATGTGATCATAAAAATTCTTGTTTTTAAATTTGTCCCGCAAAGATACTCAATTTTCCTGACTATCAAAATGTCACAGCTACCCCATCTAAACCGGATTACTACCCCACATATTCGAAGCTTCTTCGTACATCTTTTCGATCGGATCCGCGTATTTCTTCAAAATGACCGAACGACGGAGCTTAAGTGTATCCGTCAGTTCAGCCCCCATCGTAAAAGGTTCGGACAGCAAGGTGAAGCGCTTGATCTTCTCATAAGAAGCCAAGTTCTTCTGGTTTTCCTCAATATGTGTCTCGATCAGGCGAAGGATTTCCTTATTCCGGACAAGTTCTTCCCGGCTACCGACAGCCAGTCCCTTTTCTTCGGCATACTTTTCCAGTAATGGATAAGCGGGAACAATCAACGCGCTGACAAACTTACGCTGGTCACCGATCACAGCAATCTGTTCGATATACTGATCGCCGCTCATAACCATTTCAATCGCTTGCGGAGCGATGTATTTGCCGTTCGATGTCTTATATAAGTCCTTGATACGTTCAGTAAAGAACAACGTGTTCCCTTCCATCCTTCCGGCATCTCCTGTACGAAAATAACCATCTTCCGTAAACGCCTTTTCATTTTCGGCCGGCTTATTATAATAACCGGACATCACAGTCTTGCCTTTTACCAGAATTTCGCTATTCTCCGGATCAATCCGTACCTGTACATCTGGCATGACTTCTCCGATCGAACCGAACTGAAATCCGATTTCAGGATAGAAGCAGACGGTCGCTGTCGTCTCGCTCAAACCGTAACCATACACAATAGGGATATTGACAGACTGCAAAAATTCATTGACCGTATCCGAGAGCGGCGCACCGGCCACCGGGAAAAAACGACCGCGTTCGATCCCCAACACCCGTTTCAGCAAATTGAAAACAGTCTTATTATACATTTCGAACTTCAATTTCAACCCGAAAGGAGCCGGAATGCTCTTATTTTTATATTCCAGGTTATACTTGCGCCCGGTCTCGATAGCATCCAAAAAGATTTTCTTCATGGTGGAAGATGACGAGTTGATCTTTTCATGCACGCCGGCATATACCTTCTCCCAGAACCGAGGGACGTTGCACATCAATGTAGGGTGTACCTCCGGCAATGTCTTCTGAATCATTTTAGGATCCTGGTTGATCGCAATCGTCACTCCCTTATGCAGGCAATAGTAAGACCACGCTTTTTCAAAAATATGAGTCAGTGGCAAGAAACACATAGAAAGGTCTTTATCCGTCACCATCGGGAGGCGGATGGCATGGATAAGCATGGCTTCCAAATAATTGGAATGATGGAGCATGACACCTTTGGATTCTCCTGTCGTCCCGGAAGTATATATTATGGTAGCCAAGTCTTCCGGCACCGCCTCGTTCGTACGGATCTTTACCGTTGTCTCAGCATGCGCATTATCGCCCAGCCGCAAAAAATCGTCAAAATAAATCGAAGTCTTGTCTTCCGGGTTCAACTTGACAGCCGGATCAAACACCACCAGGCGCTTCAGGTATTGAGATTCTTTCTGCACCTTGAATGCATTATTGTACTGCAACTGCTCGCCGACAAACAAAGTATGTATATGAGCATCATTGATTATATACTCAATCTGCCCCGGAGAATTCGTTGCATACATCGGAATAGAAACCACACGGTTCGCATATGCCCCAAAATCCGTATAAAAGCATTGCGGCATATTCTGTGAATAAACCCCGATATTATCCTGTACTTCTATCCCGAATTCGGCCATTGCCTTGGCCGTAAGCATAACTTTTTCAGAAAATTCCTTCCAAGATATTTTTAACCATTTCCCGGTTGCATTATCACGATATTTCAATGCGGTACGGGAGCCATATTTTTCTGCCTGTCGATGAACCAACTCGGCATAATGGTAGTAAATCATAATTCTTTGTTTTGAATTGATGTTGCAAAAGTACGGTTTTCTATTCTATTTGTCACGAGATTAGCCCCTTTTTTACACAAAAGTGCCGGATTTGTGCAATATTAATGTTAAATTAGGATAAACATAGTAGTATGTATTGCATAGTACACAGGCAATGCATATATTTGTAGCGTAAAACAAAATAAAAATGAATGCAGAGAACGTAAAATCACAAATGAGAAAGGGAACATTGGAATATTGTATTCTATTGCTTCTCAAAAAAGAGCCGGCGTACACCTCTGACATTATCCAGAAGTTACAGGAAGCTAAATTGATTGTAGTGGAAGGTACCCTATATCCTCTGTTAACAAGACTAAAGAACAGCGAATTGTTAAGCTACCAGTGGATAGAATCTACTCAAGGACCGCCTCGCAAGTATTACCAGCTCACCCCGAAGGGAGAAGAATTTCTTGGAGAGCTGGAAACATCCTGGCAGGAACTGAATGATACAATAAACCACATCAGAAACAATTAAAATCAGAAAACAATGAAGAAGACACTGACAGTTAATTTGGGAGGAACGGTTTTCCACATTGACGAAGATGCATATCAACTACTCGATAAATATCTAGCAAACCTCCGCATCCACTTCCGCAAGGAAGAAGGTTCGGAAGAGATTATGAACGATTTTGAAATGCGTATCTCCGAACTATTCAACGAGCGGGTTCGACTGGGCTACGAAGTGATCACAATCGAACATGTCGAAGAAGTAATCAAGCGTATGGGCAAGCCGGAAGAATTGTTTGAAGGTGAAGAAGAAAAAGAATATAAGGAAGAAGCCAGGACACAAGCTTTTCAGGAAGAAGAGATTCCCAGAGGCCCGAAAAAGCTGATGCGCGATCCGGACAACCGGGTATTGGGAGGTGTAGCCGGTGGTATCGCCGCTTATATGGGATGGGACGTGACGGCTGTACGCCTTGCTATGATCATCCTGCTTTTTATTCCTTATGCACCGATCATCATCTTATACCTTATACTATGGCTGGTAATGCCGTTGGCCCGGACAGCAGCCGACAAGCTGATGATGCGCGGACAAAGCGTCACCCTCGAAAACATAGGCAAAACAGTTACGGATGGCTTCGAGAAGGTCAGCAATAATGTAAATGATTATATGAGTTCCGACAAACCGAGAAGCTTTCTGCAAAAACTGGCGGACTTGTTTGTCGGTGTGGTAGGCTTCATCCTCAAATTCCTGGCCATACTGATCGGAATCATCCTGCTACCGCCATTATTGCTCGTTGCCTTTATATTGGTCGTCGTCACCTTTGCCCTTATTGCCGGAGGCACAGGCTTCCTATATCAATTGTCGCCGTTCGGGGCCAATCTGATAGCGGGAGCACCTATTTCATTGGCCATCATGGGATGCATCGGATTCATTCTACTGATTGGCATTCCTATTTTTGCCCTGGTATATGCAATCTGCATGCAACTATTCAAAGCCAAGCCATTGCCCAATACGGCCAAATGGACGTTGCTGATCTTATGGTTAGTATCCGTAGTGCTGTGCGTCATCTACTTCTACCAGACCGGAATAAACGGATGGAGCACATTACCCTGGTACAATTTCTTCAATATATAATCTATAAAAACAACAGAATCATGAAAAAATCATATTCATTCATACTGGTACTCATACTCATGGCAGGGCTTTTATGCTCCTGCCATATAAACAAGGTTTCCGGTGACGGCAATGTCGTAAGCAAGGAAATCCCGATAAAGGATTACGACGAGATACAAATCGAGGGAGAAAACGTCGACTTCAAATATATGCAATCGGATGACGTTCCCTATCTGAAAGTCGAGACAGACCAAAATATCATGGATCTTCTGGATATCAATACCGATAGCAAAGTGTTGGTTGTCCGCCCCAAAAATAGGCATACCGGAATCAACCCCACCCGCTTTATCGTGATAACCAACTCGACTGCACTGAAAGAGTTCAAAATGGCAGGCGGAGGCAATTGTGATTTAGGCAAAGGTCTCAACGGCAAAAAACTGGAAATTAGATTTGCAGGAGGAGGAACTAT
>ENA-OPNP01000534-OPNP01000534.1-human-gut-metagenome-genome-assembly--contig:-NODE-534-length-14073-cov-6.081395_pt1 | contig 14073 bp, 13 predicted proteins | sample MGYA00241539_ERZ501775 | MGnify/ENA primary metagenome ERZ501775 (study PRJEB25962, sample SAMEA2042651) | human gut metagenome | biome: human gut; feature: human-associated habitat; material: faeces... | reverse complement strand
CACCTCTGTAACGGAAGGCACTGCTTCCGTTTGGGCTTGCTCCGCTACTGATGGTAGAGGAAGTGGCTTGATGTTTTCAATAGAGAAATCCTCCAATGCGGCATCAACACTCTTCTTTCGGTTCTCTTCTACTTGCGAGTTCTGCTCGGAGAAATCCAAACCTGTCATTTCCTGCAACTCTGTTTTACTTAAAGTCTGTTTTTTACTCATTTTTTGAATGGTTTTGAAAGTTAATACTATGGTCTTTGTGCACAATTATGACCGATTATCTGCTGCAAAGAAAATATGCATACAACTCTGCCACAACTAATTAGATCTATGTAGGCAATTATGAATTGTATTGCATTTCGGGGTGATTCGTAGGCAGTGCCGACTGCATAATTCTTCCCCAGTTGAACGGTTAATGAGAGGTTGTGGCGAAATGCTTAATTGAGGAAATTAAGAGCTTAAATACGATAGCGGATAGACCAACTCCCGACACTTCGGCAGTCCGTCTATCCGCTATACTGCTATCATAGAATCAGCGACTATCCGTTTCGGCTGTTCGGGGCAGAAGTTTGTTAGACGGATAGGCATCGGTCTGACAAACGACAATGCAGCGGCAAGATCCGAGACGGATAATCGCTTGGGGGTATTCATATAATATTGGTTACAATGTGATGTATGCTTAGAAATGTATCATCATATACATCTAAAAGTGCCACGAACTGTGCCACATACTGCAACAGGCTCACCGTATGATTGAAGTGTGATAACTTATCTATTTCTTTGCCCTCAGAAAACGGAACTGCGTATGAGAATAGAGGCTATTTCAATGGCTGATTATCGTGTCTATGATGAAACGATATGACAAGGGATGACACCTATTGTTAGTGCCATTGAAGTATGAAAATCTCTTCCTTATTTAGTAGTGCGAAACAAGAAAACAAGTGTAATAAATTAAAATAAAGCGTATGGATTTAATCATTTTTGAGCGAAAGGCATTCGAGGAATTTGCCACGAAGATTGAGCAGTTCATTCTGCGAGTATCAAATTCACCTGTTGTCAAGAGCGGAAAAAAAGACAAACAATTGGCTCGACCATCAGGATGTTTGTCAGAGGTTGAAGATCAGCAAGCGAACATTGCAGACCTTGCGTGATAACGGAACGCTTGCCTATACCAAAATCGGCAACCGCACCTACTACCTACTCGAAGATGTAGAGAGTATTGTAACGAAGGTAGAGGACAGACGAAAAGAAGCCAAGTGGAAAGGACGAGAAATCTAATCAATGTATAACATTAAAACCATTTAAATTATGTATCAAGAGATGAGAACAAAAGACGATGCGTGGATGCAGTCCATTCACGAGAGTATCGACCAGCTATCGGAAATTCTCGATAATATGCCCAAAGATGGGGCAACCATACAAAACGATGATGAGTACCTATGCGACAAGGAAGTGGCGTATATGCTTAAAGTCAGCCGAAGAACATTGAGCGAATATCGAAGCAATGGCACATTACCATATTATGTCCTCGGTGGAAAAGTTCTGTATAAGCGAAGTGAGATTGAGCAGGCATTGAAACGGGAGTATAATGGGAAGCACCTAGCTTAATAATAGCGGATAAACCAATCTATACTTGAGTCAGACTCGAATATACTCTGCGCTCGCTTTGAAAAACATTCAAGCAAGCTTGATGTTCCTCGCTCGCTTGTGCTATATTTTTGGAGGGAGTGAAATTTACCGCTTGCCCTATATTCATCTATTGCAAAATAATAGTGTCCTTATGGATAGAAACAAGAACAGCATACAAATGGGTTATCAATGTAAAAACCCGTTTGTATGCTGTCTGTTTATCTTTATCTACATTTTCGTCAGTCGCTCATTTCCGTTGCCGTCTGCATTTCTGAGTACAGACATTGAAAGGGGAAAGGTTTTCGGGCTGAATACTCTCCGCAGGAGGAAGATTCTGCCCGAAACGGCATCGCCGTCTGACCTTGCCTCTGATGTCAAAGCCATACGCTACCTTTGCATCCGACATTGGTAACGAGTGGCTGACGGAATGAACTTCAACTATACCATAGGTTGTTACCTCTGCTACAAGAAACGAACAGTGTAATCGGTGTTTCTTTTGTGGCGGTACTAATTTTACTGATTACAAACTGTCTAAGCAGAACACTTTCTTTACTGCATACTCTGAATGCAATGGCTATAATCATTTCAATGTTATAAATATCATAACTGATGCTTTCCGGTTGTTTGATATACTTCCTCGTTTCAACTTCCTCCAGTTCCTTATTCTTGTAGATGGAATGAATCGCCTTGCGAATATCGTATGAGAACACTCCGAGCAAGTCGGCAATCTCAAACTTTGTCATCCATACAGGTGCAGTAGGCATAGTGACCACACCCGTTTCACTGATTGTTATTACTCCTCTTTCCATACCTATTGCATTACTTTTGCCATCACGTTCTTTACATTATTCATATCTCGCAGAATAGAGGAGTCAAGTACACGGGCATAGTGCTGTGTCATTTTGATGTTGGTATGACCGAGCATTTTCGCTACATTCTCAATACTCACGCCATTGGCAAGGCATACAGAGGTCGCATACGAGTGGCGGACGACATGTGTGGTCAAGGTCTTGTTTATCAGACATAAGTCTGCAATTTCTTTCAGATAGCTGTTCATTTTCTGATTGCAGGGAACTGGCAGCAATCTGTTTTTCTTTTGGCAAGCCGGATGCTTTGCGTATTTGCGGAGAATCTCCAACGGAATATCAAGCAAGGGAATGTTGCACATGTTCTTCGTCTTTTGGCGAGGCTTACGAATCCATAGGTTGCCATTGGAATCTTCCACGATATGTTCCGGCGCCAGTTGTTGCACATCAATGAATGCCAATCCTGTAAAGGCAGCAAAAATAAAGACATCACGGACAATGGTAATACGCTCTAACGGGAACTCCTTGTGATAAATGGTGAGCAGTTCATCCATTGTCAAGAACTCGCGGATAACTTCTTTCTCATGAAACTTGATGCCAATGAATGGGTCTTTGGTTATCCATTCATTGGCAAGCGCAAGATTGGTTATCTTCTTCAAGCACTTCATATAGCGGATAACCGTATTTTGCTGGCACTCCTTCTCCGTTTTGAGATAGAATTCAAAGGCACGCACCAGTTCGCCATTGACTTCCAATAATGGTAAATCCTCCTTGCCGTATTTCAGTTTGATAAGTTCTGCAAGATAACGCTTGCAACTCTCATAACGGCGGACGGTAATTAAGGCATAGTCCTTCCCGACAAGTTTACGGCATTGGTCGTTATGTTCTTGGATGGTTTGAATGAGAGTGCGGACAACCTCAGGCACTTGGTCTTGCCCGAAGAACTTTTCCTGCAACAGGCGGGCGGTAATGAACCGTCCTTGTTCCTCTAGTTCATTAAAAGTCTGGTAGAGCTTGATTCTTGCGTCCTCAATATAGGCGTTCAAGTCGCAGGATTTGCGGCTTTTCCCTTTGGCGCACTCCTTCGCCTGATTCCACAAGGATGGCTCTATGCTCTTGCGGATGTTGTTTTCCACTCGCGCACCGTTCACGGTGATACGCATACATACGGAGGCTTCCCCGTTTTTCAGCAACTTGGCTTTCTTGATAAAGAAAAGCACATTGAATGAGTCTCTTTTCATGTTCCTACAGTTTTTCGTTGTACAAAAGTAGGAAACCATGCACGCTTTATTGATACGCAAAATACTGCAAATCAGAGAGAAGTAACCCTATTCGGTGGAGATATGTACTCCACCTATTTTGCTCCACCTTTTGGAACACCGGTAACGGTAATATTTTGCCGCTTTTTGCGTTCCGCCGGAAAACAAAAAATCCCGATTTCGCTTGGGGATCAGGATTTTACTATCTTTTGCTTTTCTTCAAAGTGGTGCCACCAGGAATCGAACCGGGGACACAAGGATTTTCAGTCCTTTGCTCTACCAACTGAGCTATGGCACCATTGTTTCTTGTTTGCGGTTGCAAAGGTAGTGAAACTTTTTTAAACTGCAAACTATTTCTAAAAAAAAACACTGATAAAAGCATAAGATGCTTATTATCAGTGTTGTTTAATTAAAATTATTTTTCTTTTAGTGGATTCCAACCTTGCGCTTTCAGCTCAAACTCTTGTCCGTCACGGGTAATCAGGGCACATCCCAGCTCCGGTTTGGTGATGTGACCAATCACTTTTATACCCTCTATAGCCGAAACTCGTTCATGCTCTGTTAAAGGTACAGTAAATAATAGCTCATAGTCCTCACCACCATTTAAAGCACATGTTGTCACATTCATATTCAGCTCTTCCGCCATTACAGCCGTTTGGTAATCAATGGGAATTCTTTCCTCGTAAACGCGACAGCCGGTATCGCTTTGTGAGCATATATGTAGCAGTTCCGAAGAAAGGCCGTCGGAAATATCCATCATAGCGGTGGGCCTGATTCCCGCTTTAGCCAGTTTCTCAATGATATCCTTACGTGCTTCAGGCTTTAACTGACGTTCCAAAATATATTCTTTTCCGGAAAAATCCGGATTTGCTTCTTTTGCTCCTTGGAAAACAGCCTTTTCACGCTCTAGAAGTTGAAGTCCCATATAAGCTCCTCCCAAGTCACCGCTGACACAAATCAAGTCTGTATCTTGTGCGCCGTTGCGATAAACTACTTTGTCCTTGTCCGCTTCACCTATGCAAGTAATACTGATGGCGAGCCCGGTTACGGATGAAGTTGTATCTCCACCCACAATATCTACATGGTGTAGTTCACAAGCCAGTTTTAGCCCATCATAGAACTGTTCTAAATCTTCAATACAAAAGCGTTTGGACAGTGCGATAGAAACTGTGATTTGTTTTGGAGTACCATTCATAGCATAAATGTCCGAGAAGTTTACGATGGCCGATTTATATCCCAAATGTTTCAATGGGGTATAAACCAAATCAAAATGTACCCCTTCCATCAGTAAGTCTGTGGTTACCAATACCTCTTTATCTTTAAATTCCAATACGGCTGCATCGTCTCCCACACCATATTGGGTTTCCGGATTTTTTAACTCGATATCCTTCGTTAGATGTTTAATGAGGCCGAACTCACCTAAGGTCGCTATTTCTGTTCTGTTTATTTCCTGCATGTTCTTAAATTCGATTAATCATTTCACGCATAATGGTAGTCATGCGCGGTTGCGCTTCATCTGCCGCTTTCTGAACCTCTTCGTGTGAAACTTCCACAATTTTTCCCTCCACGCCTAGGTCGGTGATAACCGATACTCCAAACACTTTGATGCCACAATGGTTTGCTACAATAACTTCAGGAACGGTAGACATACCTACGGCGTCAGCTCCAAGAATGTGGAACATCTTGTATTCTGCCGGAGTTTCGAAGGTGGGTCCCTGTGTACCGATATATACTCCTTGTTGTACTTTGATACCTTTTTCTTTAGCGATCTCCAGTGCTTTGTCTATCAGTTCTTTGGAGTAGGCTTCACTCATATCCGGGAAACGGGGGCCGTATTCAATGTTCTTGCCGTGCAACGGGTGTTCGGGAAAAAAGTTGATATGATCTCTGATAATCATCAGATCACCAATTTCAAAGTCTGCATTCGTACCTCCAGCTGCATTGGATACGAACAATGTTTTGATGCCTAATTCACGCATCACCCGTACGGGGAAAGTAACTTCTTTCATGGAGTATCCTTCATAGAAGTGGAAACGTCCTTGCATAGCCATGATGTCTTTATTACCTAATTTGCCGAAAATCAATTTACCGCTATGTCCCTCTACGGTTGAAACAGGGAAATTAGGGATATCTTTGTAACTGATCTCGTATTTATCGGTAATTTCGTGTACCAGGCTTCCTAAGCCGGTACCTAATATAATAGCAGTTTCGGGACTGGTATGCATCTTTTCTCTAAGAAAAGTTGCTGTTTCTTGAATTTTTTCTAACATAGTCGGTTATATTTGAGTTAAACAGTTCTTGTTGGTCTTGTAAAAAGGCTACCTCAATGGGCAGCATATATATATAAGGTTTCAGCATTTCGTCCATCAGTGGATGGGCTGCTAGTCGTACAGAGTCTTTTTCAGTGGTGATAATCATGCGTTTACCTTCCGGAAGTTTCATGAAACGCTTCTTTATCAGTTCCATATCTCTTGCTGTAAAGTCATGGTGGTCACTGAAAGCCAGTGACTCAATGTGCTCATTGTATGGTGATAAATCTTGAATGAGTTTTGCTGGGGAGGCTATGCCTGTCACCAATAGGATATGCTTGTCTTTTTCTATCTCTTTTAATGAAACTGCATTCCCTGCTGTAAACAACGGATGCAGCTTGCCGTATGCTAATGTTGTGAAGTAGAGCTGCTGATAGGGGTAAAGTTCCATTTGCTTGCTTAAGACTCTTAAATCCATAGGGGTGATGTCCTTAGGACATTTAGTGACAATGACAATATGTGCCCGGCTTTTTCCGTTTTCAGGTTCGCGCATTCGTCCGGCAGGCAGCAAGGTGTCTTCGCAAATCAGTCGGTGGTAATCTACTAATAAGATGTTTATTCCGGGCTTTACATATCGGTGCTGGAAAGCATCATCCAAAATAATCACTTCTGTTCCAGGGGCGATGTGACTATTGCATAACTGCTCTATGCCATGACAACGGTCCCGGTCTACTGCCATATGGATATCCGGAAACTTCTGTTTCATTTGGAAAGGTTCGTCACCTATCATCTGTACGGACGTATCCGGTCTGGCAAGTACAAAGCCTTTGGATTTGCGTTTGTAGCCGCGGCTTAGTACGGCTACTTTGTAATCTTTCTGCAATAATCTTATCAGGTATTCTGTATGGGGGGTCTTTCCGGTTCCGCCTACGGTGATGTTGCCTACCGAGATGACCGGGATATCAAACTTACGTTCTTTGTATATTCCCCAGTCAAACAATTTATTACGCAGCCATACACCGGTCCCATAAATCCATGAAACCGGATATAGCCACTTGTTTATCTTGATAAGATTACCTTCCATGTGCAATTTATTGGATATTAGGGTCAAACGGCATACGTGCCTGTATACAGTTGGCGTCTTTTATGTTCTCCAGCGCCTTGAAGCTGTTATAATAGCTTCCCAAATATTCTTTAATTTCGCTGTTTATATAATGTTTTTTCTGATTTCCCAGCAGGCTTGCGAAAATATTTTCTTTTTCAGGATAGCCGATAATACTGTAATTTTCGATACCGGCTTGGGTGGCGGCGGCATTCAATGCTTTGTCTATACCTCCCAGCTCGTCTACCAGACCAAGGTCTTTTGCCATGGCACCGGTCCATACACGGCCTTCAGCAACTTTTTCAATAGCCTCTGTAGACATTTTTCTACCTTCAGCGCAACGGTTTACGAACAGCTTGTATCCTCGGTTGACATAGTTCTGCATTAATTCTTGTTCTGATGCATTTAGCGGGCGGGTGAGAACCGGACCTAGGCTGGCACCCAAATCAGCCATTTTATTAGTTTTCACTACATCAAAATTTAGTCCTAAAGTTTCAGTAAACAGTTTCTCACCTGAATACATCATGCCGAATATGCCGATAGAACCAGTCAGCGTAGTCGGGTCAGCGAAAATGCGGTTTGCAGCGCAGGAAATGTAATAGCCTCCTGATGCAGCATAATCTCCCATAGAAACGATTACCGGTTTTTTCTCTTTCAGTCTTACTACTTCACGCCATATTTGATCTGAACCGTATGCGCTGCCACCCGGTGAGTTGACGCGTAATACAACAGCTTTTACGTCATCGTTATCACGTAATTTGCGCAGGTCTTTACACATCTTTTGTACATCAATACAATCTTCTGTGGAACTGCCGGGAGCATCCAGGATCTCGCCGTATGCATAATATACGGCTATTATATTTCCACTTTTGTCTTTGGGCACATTTTTCTTGACGTTTATCATGTCTTCTATGAAAAGACTGTTTAGTTTGTCGTTTTCGTCACGACCGCTTAATTGTTTCAGATAGGAAATAACCTCATCTTTATACATCAGGGTATCTGCCAGTTTGCATTGAATATATTCTTCTGCCTGACAAAAATCCATATATCGGTCAGCATAAGCATTCAGAGTATCTGTCGGGATGCGTCGTGAGTCGGATACATCTGCAAGAATACGATGCCAGACAGATTCTAGACATTCGGTCATCTGTTCGCGGTTGGCCGGACTCATTTCTGTAGCAATAAACGGTTCCACGGCTGATTTGTAAGTACCCACTCTGAATACCTGTACTTCCAGTCCTAGTTTGGAAACCAGATTTTTGAAGAAAACAGGTTGCATGCCTGCTCCGTGCCATCCAATACTTCCTTGCGGATTGATAATTATTTTATCGGCCACGCTGGAAAGATAATACATCCCCTGTGCATATTGGTCTGCATAAGCAACGATGAATTTGCCGCTTTCTTTGAAATCCAGTAATGCATTGCGTATTTCCTCTAAGGAAGCGTATGATGCTTCCAGATAAGAAGGTTGGATATAAATACCCTTGATTTTGTCATTGTCTTTTGCCTTCTTGATAGAAGCTAGAATGTCATCCAAACCGTATGCTTCAAATTCTTCTCCCAAAAGTTGTTGGAGTGGGTTTTCCTGTACACGTTCGGACAAACTGCCTTTAAAGTCGAGTACGAAGATAGAGTTGTCTTTCACCACCGTTTCAGTATCCGATGAGGCGACTATGCCAACCAGAGTGATAATCCCTAGTATAGTGAACACTACGCCTGCCAGAATGACGCCGATGACGCTGGCAAACGTAAATTTTAGAAAATCTTTCATTGAATGTGTTGTTTTTAATGTTAATAATTAGCTAACAAAAATAGGTTATTGCATTGAAAAAAGCAAAAAAAGTGAACTTCTTTTGTTACCTGTTTGTTCTTCATTTATAATAACCCATAAATACGTTGTTTTATATGACAAAAAGTTTTAAGGAGGCTCTGAAAGCCCGTCGTACATTTTATCGGATCCAAAACAAATCGACATTGTCTGATAAAGAAATAAGAGATTTAATTTGTTTTGCTGTAGAATTTGTCCCCTCAGCTTTCAATTCTCAAACCACTCGTGTTGTGTTATTAACAGGTAAGGCGCATGAAAAGTTGTGGAACATTGTAAAAAATGTCTTGCGTAAGCGAGTTCCGGCTGAGGTATTTGGCAAGACCGAAGAAAAGATTGATGGCTGTTTCGCTTGTGGATATGGTACTATTCTCTATTTTGAAGATATGGCTATCGTTCGCTCTTTGCAGGAAAGTTTCCCCACTTATAAAGATAATTTCCCTATCTGGGCAGAGCAGACCGATGCTATGCATCAGTTGGCAGTCTGGACCATGCTGGAAGATGCAGGAATGGGGGCGTCTTTGCAACATTATAATCCGCTGATTGATGATGAAGTACGTAAAGTTTGGAATTTGTCTGATGACTGGAAATTGATAGCGCAGATGCCATTCGGTGTGCCTGTTGCACAACCGGGCTTTAAGGAAGTGAAGTCATTGGATGAGCGTGTTTTTGAATTTACTGATTAAAATTCATGTCTTATCTTTTGGCTTATTAGGGGAAAATAAGCATCTTTGTGTGCAATAAAAACAAAGATGTGCTATGAAAAAATTATTATCACTTCCCCCTAATCTGGTGGAATGTTTTCATGATATAGAGAAAGCGGACCAGACAGAGTGGTTTTGTACTTCCGATCCTATAGGTAGTAAGCTAGGATCAGGCGGGGGGACTGCATGGCTGTTGGAGGCTTGTTGTCAGAAAGTAGCTCCTGACAGCGATTTTCTTACTTGGCTGGGAAAAGAAAAACGTATTTTACTTCATGCAGGCGGGCAGAGTCGTCGTTTGCCCGGATATGCGCCATCCGGCAAAATTCTTACTCCCATTCCTGTATTCCGGTGGGCCAGAGGACAACGGCTGTCACAAAATCTGCTTTCCCTCCAGCTCCCTTTATATGAACAAATCATGGAGAAAGCTCCGTCTTCTCTTCATACATTGATTGCAAGTGGAGATGTTTATATCCGTGCGGGCCAACCGCTTCAGACTATTCCTGATGCGGATGTGGTGTGTTACGGTTTATGGGTAGATCCTAATCTGGCAAAAAACCATGGTGTTTTTGTTTCTTCACGGGCTACTCCCGATAAGCTTGATTTCATGCTTCAAAAACCTTCGGTGGAGGAATTGGGGAAATTAATGCAAACCCATCTTTTTCTGATGGATATCGGAATTTGGCTGTTAAGTGACCGTGCGGTTAGTCTGTTGGTAAAACGATCTTATAAGGAAGGAAAACTCTCTTATTATGACATGTATTCTGATTTCGGACTTACATTGGGAGAGCACCCGCGTATGATGGACGATGAACTTAACAAGCTGAGTGTGGCTATTCTGCCGTTGCCCGGAGGGGAGTTTTATCATTACGGAACCAGTCGTGAACTTATTTCTTCTACATTGGCAGTACAAAATCTGGTAAACGACCAGCGGGAGATTATGCACAAGAAGGTAAAACCGCATCCGGCCATGTTTGTTCAAAATGCTGAGGTAGGTTATCAACTTACCTCACAAAATTCGGAAATATGGATAGAGAACAGTTATGTAGGAGCAGGATGGAATATCCATCACCAGACCATCATAACAGGGGTTCCCGCTAATAATTGGAACCTGGAGGTTCCGTCCGGTGTGTGTATTGATGTGGTTCCTTTTGGAGAATCTGGCTATGTAGCGCGTCCATACGGCTTCAATGATACTTTCAAGGGAGCTTTGGCTAAGGAAGAAACATATTATCAAGGAATGTCTGTAGGTGAGTGGTGTGCTGTACGCGGCATTTCGGTGGAAGAAATAGAAAACGGTCACGACTTGCAGGCCGCGCGTTTGTTTCCGGTTTGCTCATCTGTAGAGGAATTGGGAGCAGTTATGCGCTGGATGGTCTCTGAACCGGCATTACAGCAAGGAAAAGAAATATGGCAACGCTGTCGTAAGTTATCTGCCGATGATATATCTGCTTATTCTAATCTTTATCGTCTGGCAGAACAGCGTGAAGCTTTCCGGATAAAGAATTGGCCGGCATTGGCGCATAATTATGATCGAAGTGTCTTTTATCAGCTAAATTTGGAGAATGCTGCTGGAGAATTTGCTCGGTATGATCTGTCGTTGCCTGAGCCTTTATCAGAATCGGCTCCGCTGATGACACGTATCAGTGATAATATGTTCCGTGCCCGGGTGCAGCAGCTTAAGGGGCTGGCTTATCGGGAATATGAGAATGAGGCTTTTCGTTTGATGCGCGACGGACTTACTGCTTCGGCTTTAGCCAAGAGGCAGCAACCGCATTTGTCAGTGTACTCCGATCAGATTGTCTGGGGGCGTAGTCCGGTCCGTATTGATCTGGCCGGCGGATGGACGGATACTCCACCTTATTGCTTGAATGAAGGGGGGAATGTGGTGAATATTGCTATTGAGTTGAACGGGCAGCCTCCTCTACAAGTTTACGTGAAACCCTGTCGGGAGTATAAGATAATTCTTCGTTCTATAGACTTAGGCGCTATGGAAGTGGTTACAACTTACGGGGAGGTAAGGGATTTCATGCAAGTGGGATCCCCATTCTCTATACCTAAAGCGGCATTGGTGCTGGCAGGTTTCCAGCCGGGCTTTTCCACCGAATCGTATGTTTCATTGGAAGAGCAGTTGAAGGCGTTTGGCTCCGGAATGGAAATCACTCTGCTTTCTGCGATTCCTGCGGGCTCCGGTCTGGGTACAAGTTCTATTCTTGCATCAACTGTGCTGGGGGCAATCTCTGATTTTTGCGGACTGAACTGGGATAAGAACGAGATATGTAACCGTACGCTTATTTTGGAACAGTTACTGACTACCGGAGGGGGGTGGCAAGATCAATACGGAGGTGTGCTTCGTGGAGTGAAATTATTGCAGACTCATGCAGGTATGGATCAGAGTCCGTTAGTGCGCTGGTTGCCCGATTATTTGTTTACAGGTGGCGAATATCAGAAGTGCCATTTGCTTTATTACACGGGAATTACCCGTACAGCCAAAGGAATTTTAGCTGAAATCGTGCGTAGCATGTTCCTCAACTCCACAGAGCATTTGTCTATACTTGGCGGTATGAAGGGGCATGCTCTTGACTTGTACGAAGCCATTCAGCGTGGGAATTTCGATGAAATGGGGCGTTTGGTTGGTAAAAGCTGGAAGCTGAACCAAGCGTTGGATCCCGGCACTAATCCCGAGGCAGTTGAGACTATCATTCGCCGGATTGATGATTATTGCCTGGGATATAAATTGCCAGGTGCGGGGGGAGGCGGCTATCTTTATATGGTGGCTAAAGATCCTGAGGCTGCTATACGTATTCGAAGTATTCTTACTCAGAACCCACCCAACAGTTGTGCCCGTTTCGTTGATATGGCTTTGTCCGACAAAGGCTTGCAAATTAGCCGAAGCTAGTTATAACTGAATAGAGTTGGGAAACCAGCCGGGTGATATTTTCTTTAGCAAACTCCGGTTCCATTGCCTTCTCCAGGGTGATGGGGCCGGGGGCTATAGAGAATATACCTTTGAATCCCGCTTTGTTTAATTCCGGCAGGTTTTCTATACTGCCTGCCAGTACAATAACGGGAATATGTTCTTTTTGTGCTTCCTTTAGTATTCCGTATGGTACTTTTCCCATAGCTGTCTGCTGGTCTGCTTTTCCCTCGCCCGTAATAATGAGGTCTGCTCCTTTTATTTTTTCGGAGAAGTCGATGGCTTTCAATAATAATTCTGTTCCCGGTTTTAGCTCTGCGTTAAAAAAAGCCAGTAGTCCACCACCCATGCCTCCGGCTGCACCTGCACCGGGGTAGTTCGTGATATCTTTTCCTGTCGTTTTCTTTATAACTTCGGCTAATGATTGCATGCCTTCATCCAGTCTTTGCACCATATTTGAATCGGCTCCTTTTTGTTGTGCAAAGATATATGCCGCTCCGTCAGGGCCGTAGAAAGGGTTGGCTACATCACATGCTACCATGAAGTGTGTTTCTCTTAATGCGGGATGAATACCGGATGTGTCTATGTTTGCCACGGCTTCCATTATTTGGCCTCCTGTACCTAAGGTATGCCCTGATTTGTCTAGAAAGCGGAAACCTAGTGCCTGTAGCATTCCTAATCCTGCGTCATTAGTCGCGCTTCCGCCAATACCGATTATAAAATTTCTGCATCCTTTGTTTAATGCGTCTTTTATCAATTCTCCTGTACCAAAGGTTGTTGTCAGCATAGGATTTCTTTGTTCAATAGGTACGAGAGGTAGTCCGCTGATGGCAGCCATTTCTATAATAGCTGTTCTGCCATTGCCGGACAGACCGTAATGTGTTTTTGCCATTTTCATTAGCGGTCCATGTGCCGATAAGGTTATATATTTCCCTTTAGTGGCTGTGATGAGTACGTCCAGTAAACCTTCACCGCCATCAGCGATGGGAATAACTGAAGTGTGGCAGAAAGGATTTATGCTTTTGATACCTTTTTCGGCAGCTTTTCCTGCTTCTGCTGAAGTTAGACAGCCTTTGAATGAATCGATGGCGATAATTATTTTCTTCATTGTATATCTTTATATAGTGCAAATCTACTGAAAACTTTTCTTCTTTAAATAGAACAGGTTGTCTTTTATTTGTGGATTGGAATATGTGTAGCTTGATGGATAAAGTAGATGTTTTTTGCTTTTGTCTGGGTGTAAGTATTGGTTCTTGAAGTTGATGGTGTTTCCGAACAACCGTCGAGATGTAAGAAAATGATTTTTTTTCTTCTCGGCATTTTTTCTCCTAAAGTTTTTCCCAAGTGTTTGCAGAGTCAGCATTTTTGAGAGCTCTGTGGTTTGTGTTTCGTAACCTGTCCGGTTTTTCTTCGGGCTTGCTTCTTTTCCGTCTTTCCTTGTTTTCCGTCTGCTGTTTTCGTATGGGTCCCTTCCTTTTTCCGTCCTTATACGCGCGTGCGAATATTATAATGTGTGTGTCTTTTTCCTCCCGTGTCCTCCGCTATAAAAACATGCTTTGTAACACATCTGTTATTCAGAGTATTACAAAAAAGTTTC
>ENA-OPNP01000533-OPNP01000533.1-human-gut-metagenome-genome-assembly--contig:-NODE-533-length-14082-cov-2.224638_pt1 | contig 14082 bp, 9 predicted proteins | sample MGYA00241539_ERZ501775 | MGnify/ENA primary metagenome ERZ501775 (study PRJEB25962, sample SAMEA2042651) | human gut metagenome | biome: human gut; feature: human-associated habitat; material: faeces... | reverse complement strand
ACAGTTTTTGCCCCAGGTACAGAAACCTGCGGCTGGGAAACAACCACGTTCTGACTGTTCATAATGGTCTGATTCAGGCGCAGTTCCATATCTTTCATTGCAATAATGATTTCCTGCAGCTTTGCGGCTATCTCTTTATCCTGTGAATGTTCCTGTTCTTTTCCATCCTTCTGCACCGAAGAAATTTCATCCTTATAGGCTGAAAGAATCTCGTCCTTATAAGCACCCGCAACTGTACCGAACCCATCCATTCCTTTCTGGAACGTATCAAACCGGTCCATCAGCTGTTCATATGAATTCATCAATGCATCGGTATTCTCATGGGACCGCTTGATAATTACTTTCGCTATTCCCTTCTGTGCATTAACAATTTCCTCTGTCGGAATTTTAGAAGCTTCTTCCATATATGCAAGCTTGACGGATATTTCCTCAAAATATTTTTTCAGCATAAGATACGATGCCTTTTCGGATTTGAAAATACTCTCATACTGTTCCTCTCTCCGGGCATATTTTGTCTCATATACTGAAATCACGCCTCTGATTGCAACATACAGGCATATCAGATCTGCTGCTGCCAAAACAGCCAGAACAATAAACATCTCCGGGAAATTGACTATGGCATACAACTCTGCCATAAAAATAAACGCAAACAAAAGTATCCCGAAAATCATCTGCATCCTTGCTTTCGAATCTTTATTCTTCATATGATACCGCTCCTTCCATGAGCCCGCTATTCTAACCACTATGCAAAATAAGCTCTAGTATGTTATATTTTACCATATTGTGTCGATTCTCACAAGGTTTGTTGTTTATTTCTGCCTTCTATAATACGTCATTTACAATCTGCTCTGCTGTCAGATGATTCTCTTTTAATACCTCATTTACATCATACCGGTCAAGGAATTCTTTTTTCAATCCGTAATTATAGACTTTCATATCACTGCTTCCATAAAATCTTGCGATTTTTTCTCCGAAACCACCATTCAGGATGCCATCTTCCAGTGTAACTACCGTGTCATGGTCTGCCTTCAGCTTCTCAAGCAGTCCTTCATCCAGTCCGGTAATATAATACGGGTTGATTACCGTTACATGAATACCTTTTTTCTCCAGCATTTCTGCGGTCTGCAGTGCCAGGAAATAAAATGTTCCGAGTCCGATCAGTGCAATTTTGCTTCCCTTCTCCGTTACCTCATAGGTGTTGAGCTGGCTCCAGTCTTTTGTGACTTCTCTGCCATCCGAAATCATGTCTCCGCCCGGAAGTTTGATCGCAACCGGCATTTCCTTCTGCTCCACACTCCAGTCAAGCATTGACAGATATTCTTCCTTTGTTGTCGGTGCCAGATAAACCAGTCCCGGAATATTAGAAAGCATCGGAATATCCTGCAGTCCCAGATGGGTAACATCCGTCATGCCAAATACCGATCCCGTATACACAACAATCGTTGCCGGATTCCCGTCAATACACAGATCCTGTGAAATCTGGTCATACGTCCTCTGGATAAAGCTGGAATACACACCGTATACCGGCTTTCCGCCACCTTTGGCAATTCCGGAAGCAAGTGCTACCGCTGTCTCCTCCGCGATTCCCACATCTACAAACTGCCGGCCGGCCTGTTTCCTTTTCTCCTGCGTAAATCCGAGAATCGTCGGGGTTCCGGATGTAATTGTAACAACTGTCGGATCCTTTTTCATCTTTTCAATCAGATATTCACAGGTCACCGAAGAATAATCTTCCACTTCCGGAAAATGGGATTTTCCGGTCTCAATATCAAATGGAAGATGCCAGTGCCATTCTTCCTTATGCTCTTCTGCCGGTTTATAACCTTTTCCCTTTAATGTATTAATGTGGACAACAACCGGTTTCTTACTGTCTTTTACCTGTTTGAAAGCCCCGATCAGCTCCCTTAAGTCATTTCCATGATCCACATAGACATAATCTAGTCCCATGGCTTTAAATAAATTGCACTCTGCCTGTCCGTTTGTCTCGCGGAGTAATTTCAGATTTGAATAAAGTCCTCCATGGTTTTCTGCAATTGACATATCATTGTCATTTACTACAATGATCATGTTGCTGTCTAATTCTGCCGCAAAATCCATTCCTTCTAAGGCTTCTCCTCCGCTTAAAGAACCGTCTCCGATAATTGCGATCACATTTGCACTTTCCCCACGAAGATCCCTTGCCTTTGCCAGACCGCATGCCAGACTGACGGATGTGGAGGTATGTCCGACCGTAAAATGGTCATGTTCACTTTCCTGCGGACAGCTGTATCCCGTCACGTCGTCGTAATGTTCTTCATATAAATAGGCATCTTTTCGACCGGTCAGCATCTTGTGCGGATAGGTCTGATGGGAAACATCAAATACCATTTTGTCCTTTGGGGACTCAAAAACATAATGCAGTGCAATGATTGCCTCTACCATGCCAAAATTCGGGCCAAAATGCCCGCCGTGAATACTTGCTCTCTTTAATAATGCATGACGCATTTCTTCTGCGAGAGCTGTCATCTCTTCTATATTCAATTTCTTCACATCTTCCGGTCCGTTAATCTTTTCGATATACATATAATAAATTCTCCTTCCGATTTTATCTATCATAATATACCACTTAAAGTTAACTTTAAGTCAAGTATTTTTTATTTAATTTTCAACTTTTTGCTTCAAACCCTCAATTGCCTGAGCCACTATACCTTCGCTCTTAAAAAGATGTAAATAATGTAATGATAAAAGGGGCAAAAGGTATCATTTCCCACTGAAATGCAATTTTTATGTCATTCGCATTTCTTGCGATCCGCTTGTTGTTCCGATATAATTATGCTATGATTGTGCTTTGATTGGAGGAAACCATTTTGAGCGAATATTATAAGTTTTTTCAAAATAAAAAATGTGAATATTTTCCATGCCATAAAGGAATTCCGGAGGAGGACTTTAACTGTCTGTTTTGTTATTGTCCCCTCTATACACTCGGGAAATCCTGTGGTGGAAACTGTGAATATTTAAAAAATGGTATCAAATCCTGCATAAACTGTGGCTTTCCCCATCACCGAAAGAACTATGATAAGGTCACGGGCCGCTTTCAGGAAATGGCAGCCGTTATGGCTGCTTCCGATAAGGAGGATGCATCCCATGAAATGTAAACTTACTCCCGGATTATCCTCCGGTGACTGGAACGAATTTTGCAGCCGTTTCCATTTCCCTCCGGATGACCTGCCTCATATTCAGGCAATTTATACGGCACTTCTTCCCCTGGTTGAATCCTATGCGTATTACTCTCTGGCTCAGGATTTAGACGGGGTTTCTCTGCCTCACTATGCCTATGGGTTTGTGACGCTTGGAAACGGAGTGGATGAACTGTCGGAATTATATCTGAACCATGAACAGATCCAGGAGGCTTACATTGTGGACTGCATCAGCCTGATGCTTTTGTCAAAGGCTTATGAAGAGTTTGCACATGTGGTAGAACGTCAGAGCCGCCTGTATCTTGCAGAATTATCTTTTCTGGGAGATACCTATTCCCTTGACCTGCTCCCACAGATTTATGGGCGGCTTGCCCCGGATGGCATCCAGCTTACCGAGGGGCAGATGCTCCGGCCGCTTAAGACAGCAACGCTGATCCTGCATCTGGATACAACAACACACGCCAATCTCAAGCAATTGTGTAATACGTGCGCAACCTGCCGGAATTTTTCCTGCCCGTCGAGAAAGGTCACGGCTCCGCATTTGCCACATACTTATGGAGCCATGCAGATATTCCATACAAAATAATTATTTTTCAATAGAATGATAAGGTTAAATTTGACATCCGGGGTCTCTTCCGGCTGTGTGGAAACCCAGTAAGGATGTTGGATATAATCGCATGATGCAGGTTGTTGCTGTATTTGTAGATTGTTTTCCCTTTATCCGTGGTTCCCATTTTGTCGATCCAGTATGGGTAGTAGTCCAGCTGGTCTTTGGGAGCTTTGCCAGAGTCCGCATATTTTTTCTTTGCTTTTTACATCTTCCGGATCACTGGTGGACGCTACTGGAGAAGAATCCTCATTTTTATTATCTTTTTTCCCACCGTAATACAGTGTCCCTTTCTTATTAACCTCATTCAGGTCATAGATAACCACCGATACCCCGATAACGCCGGGTTCATAAACGGTTGGATTATTCCCACTCCCACAAGTTTACCTCTGAACAGTAACCTTATTTTATGCCGGTATCCAACAAAGATCTTTAAATCATTGACAAAAAAATTGCGCAATGGTATTATGAAAATACAAAAAGCAATACCGTGTAGGCGGTTTGCCAAAGTTAGTTTTAAAAAATAACCGGTCTTTGGTAGGGGCGGTTATTTTTTATGGTTAGAAAAGATCATTACGATCAGATTGATAATAGCAACAATCAGTATGCAAAACTGAAAATATTGTTCCCCACACATGACTTTGATTTTGTGTTTACTCCTTTACAGATTTCTTGAAAAGATGGAGAAATTAAATTTTCTTCCATATGTTTTACAATATACTCATACATTTCTCTTTCTTTATCCGTAAGTTCATTGCTTAGCTTTTCTCCCATTTGCTACCTCCCTATATGCCTATATAATAAAACATGTGTTCGATTATATCAAATAAAAATTATTGCCAAACCATCCTCAACTGTCCGACCTGCTCCTCCACAATCCGCCCCAACCTCTGCTTCATGACTCTCTGCACAATCCGCCGCCTCCGGTAAAAACAATTCCGGCTGATTTGGAAAATTCCGTAGTGCACATTCACTTTATTTCTTGTGTATTTTTGTGTATTTTAGTTGACTTTTGTGTAATATTGTGAATGATATAATTAAAGGAGGTACATAATGAATCCAAGGCAACAAACGATTAAACAACTCAGTGCTTCCAAATAGGAGGGTTACTATGAAATATATTTATACAGCTTTGTTTACACCTATCGAGGACGGATCTGGATACTACGCAAAAGTCCCTGATCTTCCTGGATGCATCACTACTGGCAATAGTCTTTCTGATGCAATTGACCAAATTACCGATGCAATGAGCGCATGGCTTGTTGTTGCAGAGGATGAAGGCGAACCGATTGCTCCTCCATCACCACAGGAAAAATTAAGTGTTGATGCCGGCACAATCTGTTCCCTGATTTCCGCAGATACCATTGAATATCGTGCCCAGACAGATACTCGCGCCGTTCGAAAAAATGTTTCTCTTCCAAGTTGGATGGTCCGTCTTGCTGACAAGCGCGGAATCAACTGCTCACAAGTCCTTCAGGATGCCTTACGAACACTTCTTGATAACTCCACTATCGCACATACTCATTAACATTATCCCTTAAAAACCAGTTATCTATATGGGTAACTGGTTTTCTCATAAAACAAAAAATGCCTCTCCATCAACCATAACACGGTTATTTACTATCTTGAAATGTGGAGCATCCCTGCCTATAACCATAAATATAAAAACGAGCAGCAAAACCGGATTTACACCAGTCTGCTACTCGTTTGATGATTATAATATTTTCTTTTCTTGTGCCATTGCAACCAGTTATCGGACAAATGGCAGGAACGTAATGCTATACTTTATTTTCCAAACCGGCTGATTTCTTTCGCATATGATATTTCCGTTTTTCCTCATACATTTTCTCATCCATATGCATTAAAAAAGTTTCTGCATCATCTTCTGTCCCAAATTCCGTGTATCCCATAGAAACACTTAAATGAAACGGTTCTATCCCGGATTCATTAAACCGGGACAGATTATGGTTAATCTCCTCCATTGTCGCTAAGACACGCTCCGTATCAACACCTGACAGCAGCACAATAAACTCATCTCCCGCATACCGGATTGCCATACCATCATCCGGTATGGATCTGATGAGTATATTTCCCAACATACAAATAGCCTTATCGCCCGTACTATGACCTAAATTGTCATTAATACACTTGAAATCGTTTACATCCATCATGATTCCATATAAGGATTTATGGCTTGCAATTTTCTTTTCTGCAAGCACCGCATTAAAATATCTCCGGTTGTATAATCCGGAAAGCTCATCCATATACAAACTCTCTGCGTATGACTGCATCTGCACAAATATCAATGCGACCGCAACCAGCACCCATGATGATGTAATTCCATAAAAAAGGAACTGGAGAACTACACCTGCAAAACAAGGACCAACGAAATAGATCACCGGGAAAAAATTCAGGTTAACCCCTTGTTTTTTAGAATGATACACTAGATAGATACTGTAAGCAAAATATATGACAAGCGAAATATATCCCACCAGCGCACCGGCAGTTCTCTGGTATACATTCTCCCCGGATATTTTAAACATAATCCCTGTTCCAAACAGATTACATAAAACCATAATTACTTCTACCAGCCAGGGAAATATCTCCACTCCTGCTTTTTGAACCATTCTTTTATAATTTCGATAGATACGCAATTCCACGTACATACACCAAAGCATACCCATACTGACTGTCCCTATAAAGCATATGCTGTTAGAGATATAATTAATCTGCCGGCTGCCAGTAAACTGTTTTCCATCTACGAGAAAAGCAATGGTTTCAGACAATGCCCCCACTAAATTTACGATTGCTATTCCATCATATATTTTATCTCCCACATGAAGGCTCTCTCTGTTCTTTCGTCTGCAAAACAAAAGGAACCACATCATTAACACGGTCAATCCGTTTGCCATTAATATTTCTTCTAAAACGATGATTGTTATCCCCTCCATCATTCACAGTATGAACTCATTTTTACTAAAATGAGCTCTATCATTATACCAAATTAAAACCGGTTTTTGTCTTTTTCGACATGAACTACAGTTTTTTTAACGTGAACGATGATTTTTTATGTTTCATCATTTTTCACAGCCTACTGCAACTGTGAAAAACCCACGGCTTACAAAGTTAACGGTCTTTGTATCGGAATCATAATAAGATCCCGGTATCTTAACTGCTGCACCGTATTTATCAATTTTATATGCAAAAATCTTTTTGTCTTTTTCCTTTTTCGAAGCATTATAGGAAACAGCGACCCTGATCCGTCCCTTTTTCAGGACAGACGACTGCTTTTTCTTGATTCCTGTGACGGAAAAATCATAAACCGGACGTTTTCCAATAATTTTCCCTGCCCTGGCAGAAAGATTTTTCTTGTCAGCCTGTTTCATTTTGATAACCACAGCTGTATTCATCTCTTTCTTTAATTCTTTTAATGCCTTCGAATCAAAGGTAAGATTTACATTGCCACCATTGACCTTCAATTCTTTTACTTTCTTTTTGACAAGTAAATTTACCGCCTGCTTATTCATTTCAAGATGCAGATTCTTCCAGTTTTTAGCTTTTCCTGTATCAAAAGTTATTTCAACAGACAGGTCTTTTATCCTGCCACCCTGTTCTTTTTCTGCCTTTGTAATTTCTTTTTTCAAAACTGCTGCAATATTCTTCACTTTGACCGTATTATTTTTAACTGCAGTTTTTGCTTTGACATTAATATCCTTAACAGAAACGGACGTATCTGCTGCGGGTGGCGGTGTCACATTCCCCGGTTCTTCTTTTGCATGATCCGGTGCCGGTAATGTGCCGGAATCCGGTGAAACATTGCCAGATGATCCGTCCGTGCTTCCACCGGCATTTTCACCGGAACCTCCGCCGGAACTGCCTCCGGAACTTCCACCAGAACTTCCGCCAGAACCTCCACTTGAACCGCCTCCGGATATTCCGCCGGAACCTCCACTTGAACTGCCCCCGGTCTGGGAATGATCTGCCGTTACACGGACCTGACAATCTGCCTTACTTCCTGTATAGTTGCCATTCCCATTATAACATGCGGTGAACGTATATGTTTTCGTTTCATTCGGAAGCGTTGCCATCCAGTGATCCGTTCCCTTTTCTTCTAATGTGATCCCGGAAACATCACAGGTTACTTTTATCCCGGCATCTTCCGGAATCCCCTGTCTGCAAAGCTGTAATTCTACTGTCCCCGCACCTTTGACCGTATCGGTTTTTGCAGTCAGCTGCATGCTGGTGGAAGCCTTTTCGATTTCCAAAACAGCCTCCCCGTATGTTGGAATAAAAGATGCCTTTTCCGCTTTAAAATAAATCTTATACTGGCCTGCTTCTGTGTAAAATGGCATCTCCGTTTGTGTATACGATCCGTTTTCTGTCAAACTGTAACTGATTTGTACACCATCTTCCTGTTTGATATCAAATGTATGGGGTTTTCCATCATAAGTTACGCGGACAGGTACGGTTTGTATTTCCGGCATCTCACTGTTTTTCCGGTAATAATAAGTGATCTCCTGGCGATCCTCTGTGATGTTTATTTCTTCCTGATTTGCACTGTTTCCTACACATGTATATCCATATAAATCCGGACTTCTTAACGTATACGCAGAATTCTTTGGTACATATACAGTCGCGGGTGCCGTATCAGGCACTGTTGTTTCGGTTCCGTCTTCGTTTTGCAGCATATAACGAATCGTTACGGTACTCCACGCCTGTCCTGCCGTCTGATTGTCAGCCAGAATTTTCCCAGTGTCCTCATCTATGATCTTTCCTTCCAGTCTGTCCCCGGAAACCAGACCAGTTACCGCAGGAAGTGTGACAGAAAGGGACTCTCTGGCAGCATCCGGATCATACCAGTTACTGTGTGGCGGAACGGTATATGTTTCTTCTTTTTCATATTTGACTGTATGGTCTGCTCCAATAATGCGGAAAGTAATCTTCAAATGCTGTTTGGCATCCACTATATTTTGTACGACTGTACGGAATTCCAGATCCTTTCCATTTGCTTTTGTGATATTTGTCTCATCGATCCGGTATTGGTCACTATCCCTGTCAAGTGTTCCTGTCCTGCTATGCGGAATTGTAATTTCAGGATCGCACACATAAACAGATGCCTGCCTGCTGACATAATCACGGTTATTTAATCTCCGCGCCAGTTCCATTTTGCACACTTCACAGAAAGGATTCCCAAGATCCCGCATCATGCAGACGCGGCTCGGTGCAAATACCGTTTCTGTTCCTGCTGCCGTTATTCCGATTCCACGGAACCCAAGCATCTTATGCCATTTAATCTTATCCGGATCCGATGTGTCGGAAATATTTTCTCCCTGCATCTTTTTATCATATTCATCGCCTAATCTTCCGATGCTGTGGGAAATTTCATGGGTCATGACATCCCCCTGCTCATTCTCACCCGAATTTGTCGAAAAAGAAAAGAGTGCATTGGAAGAAGAACCAATATTCGCAGTCGTATTACAAATGATATGGATGGTTCCAACGGCTGCACCGGTATCCAGATATCTGCTCTCCAGCTCTGCCCTCAGTGCCCTGGCTTTATCTTCCCCGTCCTTTGCAAAATAGCAAGATTTTCCGAATGCCTGCACATGAAAATATGTGTCCGGGTTCGACTCCCCATACATCACGCCCACACCAGTTTCACTGGATACCGTCTGTACTGCATAAATATTGATCCTGTCGGAATACTCTTTATAAGGAGACCACTTTAGCAGCCCCTGTGCTTTTGCCGTTGCATCCTTCAAAAATTGTTCCTGTTGTTCCCGGGTATAGCCCTCACCCATGATAACAATCACAAAATTTTCCTTATCATCACCTGTCTTGTGAATGGCATAAACGGAAGCTGCCGTTGTCTGGTCTGCCGCTGTCTGGTCTGCCATCACAGGATATGGAAACACCAGGGAAAGCAATAATATCAGGCTAAGTACGATTGCCCCAAACCGTTTTCCATCCTTCTTTTTTACATTCGTCATATCATCCTCCGTACTTTACATTACCAGAAATATTGGTGCTTTCCCTCTTCTTCCCACAGACAAACTCCCGGGAAACCATCTGCCGTAAGGCTTCTTAAAGCACGATTACCGCAGCATCAAACCCCTCTACATTTCCATCAAAGGTGTTTTCGGTAAGCAGATTGTACTTCTGCGTGTACTCATTAAATTTTTTTGCACTGCTGCTGCAGTTGAAAATCATGGCAATGGTCTCCTCGCCATTTTTTCTGATCAGGACAATTGTCCCTTCCTCATCTTCTGTGACGCTCCCAGCCAGTTCGCCTTCTACAATGCATGCATGGCTTTTCCGGACCTGAATCAGCCGCTTATACCATTCATACATCTCTTTGTCCTGGTATTCTTCATCCCAGTACATACCCCGTCTGCAGTCCGGATCGTTTGCTCCCGGCATCGCATACTCATCTCCATAATAAATCATAGGCATTCCTGGCAATAACAACTGAAAAGCGGCTGCCAGATGCTGCTTTTTCTTATTGTCGTTACACAGATGTAAAAATCTTGCTGTATCATGGCTGTCAATCAGATTCCACATAAGGGGATAGCAGTTTTTGTGTAAGCGTCCCTTCAAATATCCAAGATTTTGTACGAACTGGCTGACCGTAATCTTTTCGTCTGCAAGCAGATCGATCAGGTTCAGGTAAAATGGATAATTCATGACTGTATCCCATTCATCCCCCTCAAGGAAATCTCCTGCATAATGCCAGATTTCCCCAATGATCAGCATATCTTTCTTCACTGCCTTTACTGCTTTTCTGAAATTCTTCCAGAAGAAATGGCTGATTTCGTCTCCTACATCCAGTCTCCATCCGTCAATATCGCATTCCTTAATCCAGTAGCATGCAACATCCGTAATGTATTTTTCAACTTCAGGATTTTTCAGGTTTAACTTTGGCATTCCGCCATAATAACCAAAACATTTGAAGTTTGGGATCTCTCCCCATTCGCTTTTAAGTGGGAATCCATCAATAAAATACCAGTCCCGGTATTTGGATTTTTCACCATTTTCCAGGATATCCGCAAACGCAAAAAATTCTCTTCCCGTATGATTGTATACCGCATCCAGGACTACCTTCATACCACGCTCATGCGCTTTTTGTACCAGCTCTTTGAGATCCTCTGTTGTTCCAAAGGACGGGTCTATCTGGTAGTAATCCGTGGTATCATACTTATGGCACGAATTTGATTGAAAGATAGGTGTCATATACAGCACATCGATTCCCAGATTCTGAATATCATCCATATGTTCGATGATTCCCCTGAGATTTCCATGCAGATCATCCATAGGCGTAATCGGTGCTTTATACCACAGTTCTTTGTCTACCGGCTCCGTTGCTGCAAAACGGGATGGGAAAATCTGATACACGACCTTGTTTGCTGCCCACTCCGGCACCTCAAACATCTCTTCCTCCCGGAGGTTCTGCGGACAGTCAAACATTCTATCCCTGTTTGTAATGCATTCCTTATCAAACTCATAATTTCCATAATATACCTTTTCTCCCTGCGTGTCCGTAAATTCGAAAAAGTAACGCAGGCAGATCAAATGCATCTTTATCTGTGCTTCATAATAATCATGAAACTGTGAGACAGCAACCTTCTTCATCGGAACTGTCTTTCTGGTATCCTTACGCTCCATAGGTATATACTTGTCCTCATAGTGAAGGATTACCTCCTTCATATCATCCTTTTTTACCTGCACGCGTATCACAAATAAATCCTTATCAACTGCATAGCTAAACCTTTTATCCATATCATGAAAAATTGCTGAATATTCCATAAAATTTCCCCTTTACACTTGTTGTTTTCCTGTATTTTAACTTACTTTTTTCAACAATTCTAGCACTATATCCACGATATTTTTAACTTTTTCTACTTTTATGCTTTTTTGCGATGATATTACTATTCATATAATTTAAAATGTGCGTTATCAGTTTAAAACCAATAACGCACATTTTCTCATTGCATCCTTTTCCCGCATTTATATATGTCACAAGTCAAATTATAGTTCCTACCTGCGACAACTTTATATGTAAATTCAACATCAATAATTTTTTGCACCGTTTTTAATTTTTATTTTCTGCAACTTTAAATTTCTGGATCATTTCACGCAGATTTTCTGCTTCACTGCTCATCTCCTGACCGGCTGCTGCACATTCTTCAGATGTTGCCGAATTCGTCTGTACGACATCATTGATCTGTTCAATTCCATCATTAATCTGTTGGATTTCTGTTGTCTGTGTCTCTAACGTTTCTGCAATATTTGTGACTTCTTTTGTAATGATCTGGGAATTCTCAGCGACCTCCTGCAATTGTGATGCCGTCTGCCCTGCAATCACCATACCTTTTTCCACGGCTTTCACAGAGGTTTCAATCAATGTTGCGGATTCCTTTGCTGCCTGGGCACTCTGGTCTGCCAGCACATTTACCTGATTCGCTACCACTGCAAATCCCTTTCCTGCCTCCCCTGCTCTTGCAGCCTCAATGGAAGCATTCAATGCAAGCAGATTCGTCTGGGACGCAATTTCATTGATTGTTGCAATGATCTTGTCAATCTCTTTTGATGCCCCGTTGATCTCATTCATGGAATCAACCATATCCCTCATTTTACCATTGCTTTCCAGAATGGCATTTCCAAGTTCGTCTACTCTTCCACTGATTTCTTTTGCGGATTGTGAATTTTTTCCTACCTGTTCAGAAACACCTGCGACTGTTGCGGTCAGTTCTTCTACAACTGCTGCCTGATTTGTTGCTCCATCCGCAAGGTCATTGGAACTTGATGCTACCTGATCTGCGGCACCCGAAACTTCATCTGAAACATGTTGGATTCCCTTTATTGTCTCTGCCATGCTTTCTTCAAACAACATAAAGGAGTTTAGAATTCCAACGAAATCCCCTTTCCACTCTACTTCCGGCTGCACATCAAAATTTCCTTCTGCAAACATCTTCATTGAACGTCCAATATCATCTACATAGCTTCCCAGAATGCGGATGGATTTGCGCATATTGTGTGCCAGTATTCCAATCTCATCATCTGAATGGTAGTCCAGCGTGCTGTGCAGGTTTCCATCTGTTAATTCCTGTGCAACGGCTTCCACTTCACGTAATGGTACTAAAATTGACTCAAGTACTTTTTTGCCTGTTTTTATTGCCAGTTTACATGCCAAAACCAGACAAATAATAATACACACAATTCCTGCCACTGCAGAAATAACCGTAATTCTGACTGCCTGGCTGCTTACCTCATCGGTCATTTCATCTAATCTTGTTGCAATTTTTACGGCTTTATTTAATGCCGGGGTACAATCATTCAGAATTGAATCAACTGCCTTATCCTTGTCACCGCTTTTGATTTCTTTCATGATGGAATAACCAATGTTTCCCCAGTCTGTAAGGGCAGATGCGTATTCTTCACAATCCGCATCCGGAATAACTCCGGAGTTCTTTAAATTTTTCAGTTGGGTATTAACTTCTGCAAGCAGTCTTTCTACCGTCTGCTCATAATCGTCATAAGAGGATGTATCATTATTTAATGCCATTTCCCTGATATTTCTCGCTGATGAGTTAACATTTATCCTGCAGATTTTCACCGCCCGGTCTGCAACAGTAACATTTTGTACATAATGCATCGTATTGGCAAATAGCATACCTATAACCACAATAGAAAACAGACCTGAGACTAACATCATAATAATGACTTTTCTGTAGCCATAGTTTATCCTTTCCTTCAGATGTAAATTTTCCAAGTTCTTTTTCATCATATTTTTCTTTGACGGCATAGTTTGCTATTTCCTTTCTCTTTTGTTCGATTCTGATATATCAAATTTTTTTCTCAAAGTCAATAAATTTCGGGAACAATTTTATTATTCTATTTTTCACACAAAATGTTGTACCCATCCACCCCGAAAAATACAGCACTTTTACCAATTTTTTCTACAGTTACCTCTCCGATCGAACGTGATGTAATCTGGAATGTCGTGCCGGTGGTTCCCTCGTAAGAGTCATACTAGTACATAACTGAAAATACTATTGTCTGAAACACCCTCTGTTTTCATATATGGCATCAGGTTCTTCCAAAACATTCTCTAATTGTCTTTGAAATATCTGAATCAATAAAATCTTTATGTGCCATGTCATCAAGGATATCACATGTTTTTTCATGGGACAATCCCTTTTTATAAGGTCTGTCTTCCGTAAGAGCCTGATAAATATCAACACATGCCATCATACGTTCCTGCTCATTTAATTCATCAGCGGTTTTTCCAAAAGGATACCC
>ENA-OPNP01000523-OPNP01000523.1-human-gut-metagenome-genome-assembly--contig:-NODE-523-length-14288-cov-2.240568_pt1 | contig 14288 bp, 9 predicted proteins | sample MGYA00241539_ERZ501775 | MGnify/ENA primary metagenome ERZ501775 (study PRJEB25962, sample SAMEA2042651) | human gut metagenome | biome: human gut; feature: human-associated habitat; material: faeces... | reverse complement strand
TACCAAGGAGCCAGCCACAAATAGCTGAAACCGCGGTAGAAGCGTGCCTGACCGATGGCGCGGTTCTTTACACTCCCGGAGATGGACATGTCGGGCACATTGCGCAACACATCGTTGGCACGGGCAATGATGCGGTACATCCACGGCCAATTGTCTTTTTGGTCGCGACCGTTTTCCGGGGTCATTTGGAAATCCTTAATGGCCTGTGCCTCACTCTGTGAACGACCGGTCACCATGTTGTCACTACAATTCTCAAACCACATGAATCCGCGGCCCGTCACTCCTTCTTGGTAGGTGAACTCATGGAAAGCATTCAACGCCTTTTCCACATCTTCTTCCGTTTTCCAGAAATTGGTACTGCCCTCCAGTCCATAAGGGTCGAATTCCAGGAAATCACTGCAGGCGGCCAATGAAAAGCCCAGCAAGAGCGACAATGCTATAGTTTTATATTTTTTCATTTCAATCTACTGTTTTTTAGAGTTTGGTTTTCATTTAGAAGCTAAAGTTAAATCCGATACTGAAAGAGCGTGCCACGGGATATGTACCTCCGTCGATACCAAAGTTTCCTACTTCGGGGTCGATACCACTATAATCGGTAGCCGTAAAGAGGTTTTCGCCGTTCAGGTAGAAACGAGCCGTGCTGCCCGGCAGACCGATGGCTCTCATCACATTGTCGGGCAATGTGTAGCCGATGGTAACGTTCTTCAGGCGGAGGTAGCTGGCATCTTCCAAGAAGAAGTCGTTCAAGCTGTTGTAGTTTCCATTAGGATCGGAAATCAAACCGATTCTGGGCACGCCCGAAGTCTTGTTATATTCCCAGGAGTTCTTTACGTCGGCAAGCATATTGCCACCCTGTCCGCGACCGGTGTAACCCATCTGCTTGAAGCCGTTGTAAACGGTGGATTTCCCCACACCTTGGAACTGGAAGCTGAAGTCGATGCCTTTCCACTGCAAGTTACCGCCAAAGCCGAAAGTAATCTTAGGCATATAGCTGCCCAGATATTGCTTGTCATCATCGGTAATCTTGCCATCGTTGTTGAAGTCCACATACTTGAAGTCACCGGGCTTGGCATTGGGCTGCACTTTTTGCTTGATGCCCGTTTCGGGGTCTCTCCAAGTAAAGTTGTCTATCTCTTCCTGACTCTGGAAGATACCTTCGGTCTTCAGCACGTAATAAGAATACCAAGGATGGCCCACGGCGGAACGCAACGGGGTAAGACTGTTGATTACCACATTGTGTTGCATGAATTCAAGGTTACCAAGGTCGAGCACTTCATTGTGAACAGTAGAAAGGTTACCGTTTACACCAAATGTCACGTGTCCTATCTTCTTGCTGTAGCTCAAGCCGAATTCCCAACCACGGTTCACCACATCGCCCACGTTGCCGTAAGGAGAGACAGAGATACCTGCCACCGAAGGAACAGGCACCACCTCGATAAGGTCTTTCGTGCGCTTATTAAAGTAGTCCACAGTAAGATTCAGGCTGTTGTCCAGCAAGCCCATGTCCAAACCTACTCCCCACTGCTCGGTGGTCTCCCACTTCAAGTCTTTCGTACCGATAGAACCGGCATATACACCACCATATACAATGTTGTTCAAATCTTTACCATAAATCATCGCCCAATCGGTTTCATTCAGAGGCACATTCCAAGAATAGCGCGGAACCAATGCCACGTTACCTACCTGTCCCCAGCTTCCGCGGACTTTCAGCAGATTCACCACATTCTTCAAAGGTTCAAAGAATTCTTCGGAAGAAATCTTCCAAGAAGCCGAGAATGCAGGGAACACGCCGGAGTTGTTATCCTTATAGAGTTTGGAAGTGGCATCGCGGCGCACGCTAGCAGTAAGGAAGTAGCGGTCTTCGTAAGAGTAGCCCAGACGAGCGAATACCGACAACATACTTTCCTCCCAAATGTTTTCCTCCGGCTGAAATTTGCTCCATTCGCCTGCCTGGCCGTTGGTAATGGAGTGACGATCCTCATTGACGTAGCCGGTAGTGTAGTAAGCGTCATATTTATACTTTTCGTAGCTCATGGAGTAACCCGCCATGAGACTGAAGTGATGCTTGTCGGCAAACACCTTGGCATAAGTGGCTGTAGTTTCCCACAAAAGCTTGCTGTTCCAAGTATTGGTCTTATCGCGAGAGTTATCAGAATTTGGGCGACCGATTTCGGGAACACGGCAATTGAATATGTCTTCCGTACGAATGTCGATTCCGGCAGTAAAGTCACTCTTCACCGTAAGACCCGAAACAGGCTTCAACTCAAACGAAGTAGTAGAGTAGATGCGGTTGGAAGGTCGTATCTGGTCGAGGCGTTCCAACATGGCAACAGGGTTGCGCATCTCACCGTAAGGACTATTGATGCCCTCTGCAGATGCCCAACGGGGGATAGTGCCATGGTAAAGCGGTTTGCCTGTTTTTTCATCAATCATCAATTTTCCCTCTTTGTCGTAGTCATATATACTTGCCGAGCGGGGGAAGAAGACAGCCTGATTGAGCACACCTTCGTGACCGGTACCTACATCGCCCTGTCCGTTTTTATATTCGTAGCTGACACGCTCGCTCACCTTTAGCCATTTTACCACCTGGAAGTCCAGATTGGCCTTGGCAGAGAACTTGCGGGCATAGGTATTGAGGAGCACCCCCTTGTCGTCATCATAAGCAAACGAAGCGAAACCCTTCATCGTATCGCTACCCCCCGACAGAGAGAGGGCATAGTGTTCCAGCGAGCCGGTGCGGAAGATGGCATCCATCCAATCGGTACGGGTAACGTTGCCATAAGGGAAAATCTCCGGGTTTCTGGAAGCGTGGAGAGGGTCACCGGTAGCCGTACAAGCATCAGCCCAGATTCTGTTATACTCTTCGGCAGTCAGCGTCTCCGGCAGGTTCACAGCGTTCTTAAAGCTCTTGGAAATGTTGATGTTCACCTTCACCTTGCCTGCGGAAGCCTGCTTGGTGGTTACCACAACCACACCGCCCGAACCTACGCTAGCACCATAGATGGCAGCAGAAGCAGCGTCTTTCAGCACAGTGATACTTTCCACATCTTCCATGTTGAAAGGGGCTCCCGGCACGCCGTCGACCACATAGAGCACACCATCACCGCTGTTATAACTGTCGTCCGTACCACGCGAACCACGCCCACGGATAGACAGAGAGACATCGGACATCGGGTCTCCACCATTGGACTGTATCATGACTCCCGGCATTTGTCCTTGCAAATAAGAACCTAAATTTGCAGGACGGCTTTTCAACTTATCATCCATTTTCACTGTAGAAACCGCGGTGGACAAGTCTTCCTTACGACTCGTTCCATAGCCAATGACCACCACTTCGTCAAGCAATTCCGCATCTTCCTGCAAAATTATGGTAATAGGCTTCGACGATGCCTTTACTTCTTGCGTTTTATACCCCAGAAAGCTGATTTCCAAAACATCTTTTTCTGTGGTTTGTAATGCGAACTTTCCGTCCACATCCGTAATTACCCCATTCGTCGTCCCCTTGACAAGGACATTGGCACCAATCACTGGTTCGCCATTCTGATCCTTTACTGTTCCTTTCACAGAAATCTGCTGTGCATAAGCACCTGCCGACAAGAACAGCCCCAACAATAGGGTCAGAATCGTTCGATAGATTCTAAGATTTACTTGTTTCATGCATTCAAAATTTAAAGTTTATAATATAAAAATTATAATTCTGCCACAAAGGTCAGAAAGCAGAATTACATAGTTATTACAAAAGGAGTATTTCTCTAACAGCCCTTATTTATCCGTGAAACAATATAACAATAAAACGTTTATTATTTTTTCAATTAAATCGTATAGGGATTATTACTCAAGAAGAGCGGCAGCACCCAATAGACTGGAATCCTTTTTATGCGAAGCCACTACCCTCACATTATCCGATATGATTTTGTAGGGGAAACTTTGCATTGTTTGTTCCATAGCATCTTTAAAGAAAGGAAAAGCCGATACGATACCGCCTCCTAAAACAATAGCTTGGGGAGCATAGGCAAAAAGAATTGCCTTTATAAGATTGCCCAAATGCCTCCCAAACTCTTTCCAAATCTCCAATGCAGTTTGTTCTCCTTGCTGGGCTTTTTCAGCTACTACCGCACCGGTAGTTCCATAACGTTTAAACAAGAAACTACTGCAATAGTGTTCAAAATCAGAGTCCAAATAAGGAAATGAGCCTATCTCACCGGCTCCCATATATTGCCCACCATACAAATGGCGGTCAATGACAACACCAGCTCCAATTCCGGTCCCAATAGTAACGCCTACCATATTGGTGTAAGATTTTCCTTCGCCGTATAGGCTCTCCCCTAAAGTGAAACAGTTGGAATCATTATTAATGGCAACTGCCACCTTGAATTCGTTCTCCAAAATCTCCTTCAAGTGTATTTCTTTCCAAGAAGATATATTTGCTACATTATATACAATTCCTTTCTCCGGATCAACAATTGAAGGGACACCGATACCGATACCATCTACCTGCTCATTCATCATATTCCGAATAAGCTGGGAAAGCTGGTTTAACACAGTAGAAGCATCTTGCTGAGCTAAACATGGAACCGACACTTTATTCAAGCAGTTCCCTTTTTCCACTTGGGCTATTCGAATATTGGTTCCTCCTAAATCTATTGACAGTTTCATAGTATATAACATTAAGGTGTTCAACATGTGCAAAATTAAAAAAATGCTTTTTTTTCAGTATTCCCAATTGCGCATATAAATCTTCATTTTGCGCAAACATTACTGTCAATCAAATATTCCACCAAATCTTTTCCTCCAGGTTCACAGACAAAATCGATAAAAACAATACCACAATTCCGGCTATTCTTTTGTTTTAAATAGTCAGCAATAGACTTGTTCACCTTATCAGCAAAGACTTTAGGGGTTCCCAAGGGCAGACCCGTCGCACTTACAAAAGTAATCCCCCACCGACGTGAAGAAACCGGCTCAACAGATATCCCTTCAATATTATGAATACAAACCCCGACCTTCTTCCCGGCCTCCTCACCCGATTCATATTGATACTCATCTTCAAGCAGAGCTATCCCTTCCTTACCATCTTTATTGCGAAGAGTGAGCAGGCAAGTGCTGTCATCCTCCCAACCTACACATGCTGCTCCAGGATAATTATCCATAGCATAATCCCTATGCAGGAAAAGAATCTTTCCACGGCAATCTTTCAGCGTCAGTTCAGGACGAAAGTCCATCACGAAATAACTTTGATATTTAGGGTTGCTTAAAGAAGCAGACAGCAGAGAAGCATAATCCCGCGATTCTCCCCCTTCCTTTTTCAAAGAAACAATCAAAGTCTCAGAAGGATATGTTTGCAAAAAGTGTATAAAAGCAGGTAAAACATCATCTTCCCAATATATATCCTGAAAGGCATGGCTGTGAAACACCCCCAGTTTATTATCCTTCTTTTCCAAACGGATATCAAAAGCGCGGATGCCTTGTTGCAATTGGGCAGGAATATCTGTTGCTTGCGTTTTCAACATATGCCCTCCTTTGATACTACCACTATCGTGTGAACCGGGAATAGAAATCTTACATATAGGAAGTGTATCATGGAGAATCCTCATCCACTCAGGCCGCAATGCAGCCTCATCCCCCGCCTCCGCACAAGTATCCTGCAATCTGGGAGCTGTAGCACAAACCGGAGCATTCAATAGAAATATGGTCAAAGCTAATACAACAACTGTTCTAAATCCGTTTCTCTTCATAGTATATTGCTTTTAAGTTTACTGCATGCAAATGTAGAGGGTTCATTCTTTTCCCTCATCCTAAATTGCGTATTTAGTTCTTCATTTTGCGCAAACATCAAAAGCAACATATAGTAACATCCGAGCCAAACGTAATGTACCTTTTCATTACATAGATGTACCTAACGAAAAATGCCATACATTCTCCGTACTGCGTATCTCATCCCAGACGAAGCCCTCCCAAGAAAAGGATTTCAACTCCTCAGGACACTCCAGACGGTTCTTGACAATAAAACGCGTCATCTCTCCGCGACACATCTTGGCATAGATAACGACAGTCTTAGGCTGTCCGGCCTTCCAAACTTGAAACTCGGGCGTAATAACACGCACCTCTTGCTCCACCCGCTTCCAGTCGAACAAATCTTTCATTTCAGCACTTGCCAAATTAATGAGAACACCGCCACAGTTTTTAATTTCCTCTATGAAGTAATCCGTCAACAAAGGCTTCCAATAATCAAACATGGATATTCCACCTTTTTCGGGCAAACGGACATCTCCTTCCAAGCGATAGGGTTTGATACCGTCCAGCGGGCGAAGCAACCCATAAAGAAAAGAAGTGATACGCAGATGTTCTTGCGCATAACGAAAATCCTCCGCTGAAAAATCCTTCGGAAGAATACGTTTAAAAACAGCTCCGGTATAGGCGCAGATGGCCGGCATCGGACAATTCTCTTCCGAACAGAAATCATGAAAACGCAAACGGTTCTCGGCAGCAATTTTGGTATTCACCCGAAGAAGCCTTTCCAATTCGGATACCGAATACTGAGACATTTCCAACGCATTCCGCACAGCCTCCACCTCAAATTTCGGGACTGTGACTTCGGGCACGACAACAGAGTTGTGCGCTGCCATGGTCTTTGCACAAGAAATAAAAACAAGCATAGCGATATTTTTTTATAGATACAAAAATAAAGATTTTTAGTGGAGAATGCATATAGTTATAAAGATTTTCCACAGAATCCACCTCCGTTTCAAGAGTTTTTCATACCTTTACACCTTGTTAGAGAAAAGTGCACGTATTAGCCCCCACTCCCCAACATCTCGAGATAGAAAAAGAAAAAATAATATATAAAATGACTTACAAATGGAATTATCAACCCATTACACCCGAACAGGCAGAAGCAAGCCAACAACTGGCCCAAGAATTGGGAATTAGCTCAATATTGGGAAAATTGCTGGTGGAGCGGGGAATAACAACGGCAGCGGATGCCCGAAAGTTTTTCCGCCCCCAATTACCGGACTTATACGACCCATTCCTGATGAAGGATATGGATATAGCCGTAGAGCGCCTGAACAAGGCAATGGGAAAGAAAGAGCGCATTCTTGTTTATGGAGATTATGACGTAGACGGTACCACGGCTGTGGCATTGGTCTATAAGTTTATTCAACAGTTCTATTCGAACATTGATTACTATATCCCCGACCGTTACAATGAGGGGTATGGAGTTTCAATCCAAGGAGTAGACTATGCCGCAGAAAGTGGTGTAGGCTTAATTATTGTATTGGACTGCGGTATCAAAGCCGTCGAAGAAATCACATACGCCAAGGAGAAAGGCATTGATTTCATCATCTGCGACCATCATGTCCCCGATGATGTACTCCCCCCTGCTGTAGCTATTCTGAATGCCAAACGGGAAGACAATACCTATCCTTATGAGCATCTGTCCGGATGCGGTGTAGGCTTTAAGTTTATGCAGGCATTTGCCATCAACAATGGTATCGAGTTCCATCACCTAATTCCCCTATTGGACCTTTGCGCCGTCAGCATCGCATCAGATATTGTACCCATCATGGGTGAAAACCGTATCCTTGCCTACCATGGCCTAAAGCAATTGAACAGCAATCCCAGTGTAGGTCTGAAAGCCATCATTGATGTCTGCGGACTAACGGACAAGGATATCACTGTCAGTGACATTGTATTCAAAATAGGTCCTCGTATCAATGCCTCCGGACGTATTCAGAACGGAAAAGAAGCCGTTGACCTGCTTACTGAAAAAGATTTCTCTCTTGCCCTGGAGAAAGCCGGACAAATCAATCAATACAATGAGACCCGCAAGGACTTGGACAAGACCATGACCGAAGAAGCCAATAAGATTGTGGCCGATTTGGACGGACTTGCCGATCGCCGTTCTATAGTATTGTACAATGAAGACTGGCATAAAGGTGTCATCGGAATCGTTGCCTCCCGGCTGACTGAAATCTATTACCGCCCGGCAGTAGTGCTGACGCGCACGGATGACATGGCAACCGGCTCTGCCCGTTCCGTCTCCGGATTCGACGTCTACAAAGCCATTGAATACTGCCGCGACCTTCTGGAAAACTTCGGAGGGCATACCTATGCCGCCGGCCTTTCCATGAAGGTGGAAAATGTACCAGCTTTTATCGAACGTTTCGAAGAGTTCGTATCACAAAATATCCTGCCGGAACAGACATGCGCCGTCATCGACATCAATGCCGAGATTGATTTCAGAGACATCACTCCGAAATTCTTCAGCGACCTGAAGAAGTTCAATCCATTCGGACCGGACAATGCCAAACCTATTTTCTGCACGCACAATGTCTATGATTATGGTACCAGCAAAGTCGTAGGTCGCGACCAAGAACATATCAAGTTGGAATTAGTGGATAATAAATCGAACAATGTGATGAACGGCATCGCTTTCGGGCAAAGTTCCCACGTACGCTTCATCAAGACCAAACGTTCCTTCGACATCTGCTATTCTATTGAAGAGAATACTCATAAGAGGGGTGAAGTGCAGTTGCAGATTGAAGACATAAAGCCGAATTAAAAGTCATGAGGATGTATCAAAAGTATATAAGCATTTTCTTTATGTTATAATTTCAGGCGCGGATTACGCGGATTCCACGGATTTATTTTACTGAATCCGCGTTATTCCGCGTAATCCGCTTCTAAAGAAAGCATTAAGAGTATTTTGAAACACCTACGATAGGAATGGCAAGAAGTTTAATAAGACCATGAACAGCAATAGTAACTTCAAAACTCCCCTCCCTACGGGATTGCTCTCCCCTGATAGCGGAGGAGCTGGAGAAGGTGGATTGGGGGGGAAGCTTCTGAAACAATACTGGGGCTATGACGCCTTCCGGGGAATCCAGGAAGACATCATCAACAGCATTACCGAGGGACGGGACACTTTGGGACTAATGCCCACGGGAGGAGGAAAATCCATCACTTTCCAAGTTCCGGCACTTGCCAAAGAAGGACTTTGCCTGGTCATTACTCCGTTGATTGCCCTCATGAAAGATCAGGTACAAAACCTGAAAAAACGAGGAATCAAAGCGCTTGCCATCTACTCAGGCATGAGCAGGCAGGAAATCATCGTCACATTAGAGAACTGCATCTTCGGCAATTTCAAGTTTCTCTATATCTCCCCCGAAAGGCTCGATACCGAAATCTTCCGCACCAAACTGCAGAAGATGAAAATCAGTATGATTACAGTAGACGAAAGCCACTGCATATCACAATGGGGTTACGATTTCCGTCCTGCCTATCTGAAGATAGCCGAAATACGCAAACTGCTGCCCGGCATCCCCATCCTGGCATTGACAGCCACCGCCACTCCGGAAGTAGTGAAAGATATCCAGGCCAGTTTGCATTTCCGTGAGGAAAATGTGTTCCGCATGAGTTTCGAACGCAAAAACCTTGCCTATATCGTCCGCAAGACGGAAAACAAGACGGGAGAGCTGTTGCACATCCTGCGCCGTATGCCCGGAAGCGCCATCATCTATGTGCGCAACCGCCGCCGCACCAAGGAAATTACCGAACTGCTGCACAACGAAGACATCACCGCAGATTTCTACCATGCCGGACTGGATAACGCCACCAAAGACATCCGCCAACAACGCTGGCAAACAGGAGAAAGCCGTGTCATGGTCGCCACCAATGCATTCGGTATGGGTATCGACAAACCGGATGTACGGATTGTCATCCACATGGATCTGCCCGATTCCATAGAAGCCTACTTCCAGGAAGCAGGACGTGCCGGAAGGGACGGACAAAAAGCCTACGCGGTCATCCTTTACGCCAAGTCGGATAAGGCAACACTGCACAAACGCATTCCCGACACCTTTCCTGAAAAAGAGTATATAAAGGAAGTATATGAGCATCTTCAATACTATTACCAGATGGCAATGGGAGATGGACAAGGCTGTGTACGCGAGTTCAATATAGAAGACTTTTGCCGAAAGTTCAAGTACTTCCCCGTTCCCGTGGACAGTGCCTTGAAGATTCTGACACAAGCGGGATACCTGGAATATACAGATGAACAAGACAATGCATCCCGGCTACTGTTCACTATCCGCCGAGATGAACTTTATAAACTGAGAGAGCTCGGCGAAGATATGGACAAACTCATCCAAACCATTCTCCGCTCCTATACCGGGGTCTTCACAGACCATGCTTTCATCAATGAAGATTCACTGGCCATATGCACCGGACTCACACGCCGGCAAGTGTATGAACAGCTCATCCACCTAGCCAAGCTACATATCGTCAGTTACATCCCCCGCAAAAAGACACCATATATAATATACACGCGAGAGAGGGTTGAAATGCGCCACCTGCAAATCCCTCCCACCGTGTACGAGGAACGCAAAGAGCGATATGAGAAACGCATAAGTGCCATGCTGGATTACGTGAGCAGCGATACCGTGTGCCGTAGCCGGATGCTGCTACACTACTTCGGAGAAAAGAACGAGCATAACTGCGGGCAGTGCGACACTTGCATCAATTTGAAGAACAAGAAACCTTCCGGCCACCTTTCGGAAAAGGAACTTTCTGAAAAGATTCTTCAAGCCCTATCTGATAAACAACAAACTCCAGCCACTTTGGCAGAACAGATACCGGACGATAAAAACATGCTCATCGATGTGTTACATGAATTGTTGGACGAAGGCAAGGTAATTGCTGTCAACGGAATGATTCAAATCAAAAAATAATTCATTACTTTTGCCGTTGGAAAAGAATGTCCTGCCGCTGACGAGGAACATCTCTTATCAGCCATGCTCCTCCTTTTCCTTTTTATTTTTTAATTCTTTAATTTTTAATCACCTATGGGATTCTTTAAATCTTTTTTCTCCGGCAAGTCAGACAGTCCGACAAATGAGAAACAAAAAAACGAGCAGAAGAATTTTGAGATATTCAAGTATGACGGTATGCGTGCACAACGCATGGGCCGTACAGACTACGCCATCAAATGCTTCATTGAAGCCCTTGCCATTCAGGAAGACTTTGAAACCATGGGCTACCTTGCCCAAGTCTACACCCAGACCAACGAACTGGACGAGGCACACAAACTACTGGAACGCATGACCGAAATAGAGCCGGAACATACCTCCACCTACCTCAGTCTTGCCAACGTATGCTACATGCAGGAAGACTATCCCGCCATGGCAGGAGGGGCAAAGGAGGACTACAAAGCAATGGAAGAAGCTGCCAGCAAAGCGATCGCTATCGAGGAGGGAAATGCAGTGGCACACTATCTGTTAGGCAAAGCCCGTAAAGGACAGGACGACGACCTAATGACGATTGCCCACCTGACAAAAGCGATTGCCTTGAAAGATGATTTCATCGAAGCACGTCTGCTCCGTGCCGAAGCACTGGTCCAAATGCAGCAATACAAGGAAGCGATGGAAGACATAGACACCATTCTGGCACAAGACCCGGAAGACGAAAGTGCCATCTTGCTCCGCGGAAAGATAGAAGAAGCTACGGGAGACAAAGAAAAAGCAGAAAGCAGTTATCAGAAAGTGACGGAGTTGAATCCCTTTAACGAACAAGCCTTCCTCTACTTAGGACAGCTTTACATCACCCAAAACAAGCTGGCAGAAGCCATCGAGCTCTTTACGGAAGCCACAGAACTGAACCCTAATTTCGCAGAGGCCTATCATGAGCGCGGACGCGCCAAGTTGCTGAACGGCGACAAGGAAGGTTCTGCAGAAGACATGAAGAAAGGACTGGAACTCAATCCTAAAGAGATACAGAACTTTAACGGACAATATGGTAACCAACCGGGGGGAAGTACCGGTAATATCCTGGGATTATAACAAATTCAATTATTGCCGCCAATGAAACGAAATTTATTTCTATCAGTACTTTTTGTACTGATGTTCGCACCTGCCCATGCACAGCAAGTGAACATATTGTCCTATAACGTACATAATTGCATCGGTATGGACAAGGAGTACAATTACCGACGCATTGCCAATGTTATCAGTCAAACTTCTCCGGACATAGTCGCCCTGCAGGAACTTGACAGTGTAACGGTGCGCAACAAAGGAATCCATGCTCTCGGAGAACTAGAAAAACTGACCGGAATGCACGGGACTTATGCAGCAGCCATTCCTTTTCAGGGTGGAAGCTACGGCATCGGAATCCTCTCCAGAGAGATACCCATAAAATACAAAATCATTCCAATGCCCGGACGGGAAGAAAAACGCACCCTCATTATTGCAGAATTTAAAGATTATGTATTTTGTGCCACACACCAGTCCCTCACTCCAGAAGACCAGCTCCTTGCCGTACCATTGATAGAAAAAGCCTTGCAAAACGTCGATAAGCCCATCTTTATGGCAGGCGACATGAACTCTGCACCAGCAAGCGCTCCCCAGCTGGAATTGGCAAAACATTTTGCCACCCTCAATGACACAACCTCTTATACTTTCCCGGCAGACCGTCCCAACCGATGTATAGACTACATCTACGGCTATTCCAAGAATGGGTATCGGTTTGACGTACAATACCGGAAAGTCATAGAAGACACCATTTCATCCGACCATCGTCCGGTTCAAGTCATTGTACAAATTAAAGGGAAATAAGTTAAATTGCTACTATCCCTAAAAAAAACATTGTTTTTTGTTTGTATATAAAAGAAAAGCATTACTTTTGTCGCGTAATTCAAAAACAGAGAATACAAGTATGAAGTCATTTACTTATGCATATTACTTCTTTTTTTACTTTTACTTTAGCCAAAAAGTAGAGCGGGAGTTTGTATGTATCAAGTGACAGTGATGCTTAAGGACTGAATAGAGAAACAAGTAAATATACAGAATCCCGCTCCATCGTATGGAAGCGGGATTTTTTTTATAGCATAACCAAGAAAATAAAGAATAATGAGAAAGGTAGCCATTCAAGGAACATTAGGCTCGTATCACGACATCGCCGCACACAAGTACTTCGAAGGAGAAGAAATAGAGTTAATCTGTTGCGCCAACTTTGAAGACGTGTTCAGTGCCATCAAAAAAGACAGTCAGACCATAGGAATGCTGGCAATAGAAAACACCATTGCAGGTAGTTTGCTACATAACAATGAGCTATTACGCCAAAGTGGTGCACAGATTGTTGGCGAATACAAGCTGCGCATTTCCCATAGTTTTGTCTGCCTGCCCGATGAAGACTGGGCTAATATTACCGAAGTCAACTCCCACCCTATCGCCCTGATGCAATGCCGTGAATTCCTCGGACAGCACCCCAGTATAAAAGTGGTGGAAGGCGAAGATACCGCCCGCAGTGCCGAAATCATCCAAAAAGAAAACCTGAAAGGCCATGCTGCCATCTGCTCCAAAGCAGCCGCAGAGCGTTATGGCATGAAGATTCTGCAGGAAGGCATCGAAACAAACAAGCACAACTTCACCCGCTTCCTTGTGGTAGCCGACCCTTGGCAGGTGGATGAACTGAACCGGCACCGCAGCAAGGATGTCAACAAGGCCAGCATGGTGTTCACACTGCCCCACACCGAAGGAAGCCTTTCTCAAGTATTGTCCATCTTGTCCTTCTACAGAATCAATCTGACCAAAATACAGTCCCTCCCCATCATCGGACGGGAATGGGAGTATCAGTTTTACGTAGATGTCGTGTTCGACAATGTACTGAGATACAAACAATCTATCGCAGCAATCACACCGCTGACCAAAGAACTAAAAATATTAGGAGAATATGAAGATGGAAAATCAAACATCTAAGATAAAGCCAGCCGAACGTCTGGCAAGCGTAAGCGAATACTACTTCTCGAAGAAACTGAAAGAAGTGGCGCAAATGAACGCCGAAGGCAAGGATGTCATCAGTCTGGGCATCGGAAGCCCTGACATGCCACCCTCTGAAAAGACCATCCAAACGCTCTGCGAAGCCGCCTGCAACCCGGATGGACACGGCTACATGCCCTACGTGGGCATCCCCGAACTGCGCCAAGCCTTTGCCCGGTGGTACGAGAAGTGGTACGGCGTAGCATTGAATCCCAACACAGAGATACAACCGCTTATCGGTTCCAAAGAAGGCATCCTGCACGTGACGCTTGCTTTTGTCAACCCCGGCGAACAAGTGCTGGTGCCCAATCCGGGGTATCCCACCTACACCTCATTGAGCAAGATTCTCGGTGCCGAAGTGGTGAACTACAACCTAAAAGAAGAAAACGGCTGGATGCCCGACTTCGACGAGCTGGAACAAATGGACATGAGCCGCGTGAAGCTGATGTGGACCAACTATCCCAACATGCCGACCGG
>ENA-OPNP01000512-OPNP01000512.1-human-gut-metagenome-genome-assembly--contig:-NODE-512-length-14524-cov-2.023499_pt1 | contig 14524 bp, 9 predicted proteins | sample MGYA00241539_ERZ501775 | MGnify/ENA primary metagenome ERZ501775 (study PRJEB25962, sample SAMEA2042651) | human gut metagenome | biome: human gut; feature: human-associated habitat; material: faeces... | reverse complement strand
GGCGGAAGCCAGGTGTTCCTTGAGCCGGGAGAGATACAGAGTGTCAGGACTATGATTAAGTGTATAGCGGTGGCAAGTGCTAATGATGCCTGTGTTGCAATGGCAGAACACATAAGCGGGGCAGAGAATGTATTTGTTGATAAAATGAATGAGAAAGCCCGTGAACTAGGAATGAGCAACACACATTTTATTAACTGCTGTGGACTTGATGTAGACGGACATACATCAAGTGCGAGAGATGTAGCGGTTATGAGCCGGGAGCTTATTAATAACCACCCACAGATAAAAGAATTCAGCAGTATATGGATGGAAAGCATAACACACATTACAAGAAAAGGCGAGAAGGATTTCGTGCTTACCAATACTAATAAGCTTATGAAACAGTATGCCTATGCCACAGGCTTAAAGACAGGTTCAACGAGCAAGGCAGGCTGCTGCCTTTCAGGAACAGCCAATAAAGACGGAATAGATCTTATAGCAGTTGTTATGGCGGCACCGACAAGCAAGATACGATTCAGTGATGCGATAACGCTTCTTAATTATGGTTTTAGTGTGTGCAGTATATATAAAGATGAAGAACCGCTTGATACAGAGAGTATTAAAATCTCATCTGGCAGGCAGGATAAGATTAGGATAACAAAGGAAAAAGACTATTCATATATGTTCATTAATAAATATAACAATGATGATATAAGACGGGAGTGCATAATTAATGATAATATTAAAGCTCCATTAAAAGAGGGTGATGAGGTAGGCACTATTAAATATTATTACAATGAGGCTTATATTGGAAGTGTTAAGATAATAAGCTGCGAAAATGTTGATACAGCAGGCTTTATGGACACGGTTAAGAAAATATTTAAAAGCTTACTTTAATTAAAGTAGTGCCATTTGCCGTATAATATGCTATATTATTAAATAATATTCATTAAGGGAATCACAAGGACACAATTATGGATTTATTTGATTATATGCGAAAGACTAATCAGGAGAATGATTCTCCTCTTGCAATGAGATTAAGACCAAGAACTTTGGAAGAAGTTGTAGGACAACAGCATATTGTTGGTAAGGATAAGCTTTTATACAGGGCTATAAAGGCGGATAAATTAAGCTCTATTATATTTTATGGACCTCCTGGAACTGGAAAGACTACATTAGCCAAGGTTATTGCCAATACGACAAGTGCGGATTTCTGTCAGATTAATGCTACAGTAGCAGGCAAGAAAGAGATGGAAGATGTTGTAGAGAGGGCGAAAAATAATCTTGGAATGTATGGTAAGAAGACAATACTTTTTGTAGATGAGATACATAGGTTTAATAAGGGGCAGCAGGATTATCTTCTGCCATTCGTGGAAGACGGAACTATTGTGCTTGTTGGTGCAACAACAGAAAATCCATATTTTGAGGTTAATGGAGCCTTGATTTCAAGGTCTATAATATTTGAGTTAAAGCCATTGTCAAAGGAAGATATCAAAGAGATACTAAAGAGAGCTGTATACGATAAAGAAAGAGGTATGGGAAGCTACAAGGCTGACATAGATGATGAGGCTTTGGAGTTTCTTGCTGATATAGCAAATGGCGATGCAAGAAGTGCACTTAATGCGATAGAACTTGGAATACTTACAACTGACAGGTCAGATGACGGACTTATACATATAGATTTAAAGACAGCAGAACAGTGTATACAAAAAAGGGCTGTCCGATATGATAAGACGGGTGATAATCATTATGATACCATATCAGCATTTATTAAAAGTATGAGGGGGTCTGACCCTGATGCAGTAAGTTATTATCTGGCAAAGATGTTATATGCAGGTGAAGATATAAAGTTTATTGCAAGAAGAATAATGATATGTGCAAGTGAAGATGTAGGCAATGCAGACCCTTACGCATTAGTTGTTGCTACGAATGCAGCACTTGCAGTTGAGAGGATAGGTATGCCGGAGGCAAGGATAATTCTTTCACAGGCGGCGTTATATGTTGCCTGTGCACCTAAGAGCAACTCTTGTTATATGGCAGTTGACAAGGCTATGGAACTTGTTAAGACAACCAAGACAGCACCTGTGCCGGCACATTTGCAGGATGCACATTATAAGAGTGCTTCAAAGTTAGGACACGGCATAGGTTATAAATATGCACACGATTATCCTAACCACTATGTGAAGCAACAGTATTTACCTGATGGACTTGAGAACGTAAAGTTCTATGAACCAACAGATAATGGCTATGAGAAGCAGATAAAGACACATTTAAAAAAGATTAATTCGGAGACGTAGAACTGATGAGAGAGTATATTAACAGACTTTCAAGAGGAAAGTTCAGATATGACATTCCAGATATAATACAACCTGATGATGTTATTATAGAAGATGTTATCTGTGACACAATACATAATGCAGAATTTCATATACAGGCGCAAGATGTAATTAAGGGGGTAGTATACTCTGATAATGCCAAGGTGACAGTGCTTACACCGTCATTTGCGGGAAAAGACAGTGATATTAAATACGTTATAGATGCAAGGGGACTTTCAGAGGGGGACAGCATAGAAGGAGAGTTCACGCTTGTTACTAATGCTGGAGAGAAAGAGGTATTATACAGCTTTACAGCAGTTAAAGAAACAGTAGATACAAGCCTTGGAAAAGCGGATAACCTGTTCAATTTTACTAATCTTGTGCAGGTTAATAAAGAAGAAGCAGTAAGCTTATACAGATCCGATAAATTCAAAAAAATATTCTTACAGGGTGATGATGTATTAAATAATCTTTACGATGTCCTGTATGACAGAGAAAATGTATATGAGTCAATGGAGGAGTTCTTAATAGCAATTAAGAAAAAGTCTGCTCTTACTTTCAGTGTTGATAATAATATAAGAGATTATAATATAGATGGTGCTAACGAAAAGGACAGCATAATTATAGAAAAGAACGGCTGGGGCTATATAAAGCTTGACGTACAGTGTGAAGCACCATTTATTAAGATGAAAAGAGGAATAATAACTTCTGATGATTTCATAGGTGATGTATATGAGCTGGATTATATAATAGATGATAAGCTTCTTCATGCAGGCAATAACTATGCGTATATTATAATAAGCTCTTACAGTCATCAGGAAGTAATAGAGATTACAATAAATGGAAAAGAGATTGTTAATGACAGCGGCTTTGATGAACACAGAGAGATAAGAACTGCAAAGAGCAGGCTTACAGCAGAATATCTCCAGTTTAGAATGAAACGCATAACCAAGCAGGAATGGGTTATTAACACTAATAAAATTCTTGACAGAGTTCGTGGATTGAAGAAATCGGACATAATATTTGACGTATTGCAGGCTGGTGTTAATTTTATATCAGGTGATGATTACAATGGAAGCAGAATTCTTGAGAACATTAAGGACAGGGTATTAAGCGATGTTGATAATCATATTGAGTTATACAGTCTTTACCTTTATGTAAGCACGCTTGAAAGAAAAGATGCAGGATATACATCAGATGTAGCCCAGATAGTTACAGAGTGTTATGAACACGGATATGACAGCTGGGTGCTTTTGTGGATATTATTCTATATAGACGGACAGTCTGAGAATAACAAGAGCATTAAGCTTATAAGAATAAAGGATTGCTTTAATGATGGCTGTATAAGCCCGGTTATGTATTTAGAGGCACTTAATATATATAATGCACAGCCAGAGCTGTTAAGGCTGTTTAACAGATTTGAGATTCAGGTGATAGCATTTGGTATAAAGTACAATATGATTACAGAAAAGCTTGCAAAGCAGGCAGCGGCTGTAATTGCCAATGAAAGAATTACTAATAAAGATAATATAGAGATATTAAAAAAACTTTATACAATATATGAAGAAGATGACATATTAGAAGTATTAATATCACATATGGTAAGGGAAGGAATAGCTGGTGAGGAAGCATTTCCATTTTATGAGAAAGCGGTTCTTAGAGGCATAAGAATAACAAGATTATATGAGTTCTATATGGCAAGCATAAAGAAAGATATAAAGGTGAGAATTCCAAGAATTGTCCTTTTGTATTTTACATATGATTCAGGTATTAATTATGAATGGAAGTCCTTCTTATATGCCAATGTTGTCTATAATAAAGCATTCTATAAGGATATATATGATTCGTACGAGCAGATGATAGAACTGTATCTTTATGAGCAGTTAAAGGCCGGCTGTATCAATAATGACCTTATGTATCTTTACAGACAATTTTTAAAGCCACAGCTTATCAATAATGAAACAGCAGAATATGCGGTTAAGTTAAGATTTATGTATCGTGTAACTGCTGATTGCAGTAAAGTAAAAGCTGTTATAGTAAAATGCGGCTATATGAAAGAGCCTGCAATATATGAGATGACAGGCAATGATATATATATTCCGCTTTATATCTCTAACTGTTCTATGGCATTTATCTGTACGGACGGAGTTATAAGAAGAAACACTGTCAATTATGAGATAGAAAAGATATTAGAAGAACCACTGGATATAACATTGTTAGATGAATATGACATTGAAGAGCCATATATAGCTTTATTCAGAGCAGATTATTGCAGAAAGAAGCATATATATAATGCGGATACACCATCTATATATAAGAAAGCGGCGATGGTTAAAGGAGTTACATACGAATACCGACAACTTATTAATTCGTGGCTTATTGAATATTATAAAGAATATTATGAAGGTGAAACCTTTAATGATGAGTACAGTGACCTTATTAAAGATGGTCTTGATATCAATACGGCACAGGGGCTTATTGAAATACTTTTGGAGTACGGAATGTATTATGAGGCAAGGAAACTTATGGAACGCTACGGCTATACAATAGTTCCAGCAGGCAAGATGTTTAAGTTCATAGTACACGAGCTTACTGCTTCGGTTAATAAGGAAAGCTATAAAGATATATTGTGTGAATATGTGTTCAGGAATCATCTGTATAATGAGCTGGTACTTGAATATATGGTTGATAATTATAATGGTTCAGACAAGGATATGTACAGGTTGTGGAAGAGTGCATCTGATTTTGGCGTAAATATTAAAAATCTTTCTGAGAGGGTTATCTCACAGTATATGTTTACTCAGGATAAAGATTATTATGATAAGCTTACACAGGTATTTACAGATTATTATAATAAAGGTGCATCACAGCTGATAGCCAAAGCATATATAGCTTATAATTCATTTTTATATTTTATTAAAGGAAAAAATGTAAGTGACATAACATTTACGGTTGTAAAAGAATGTTACAAAGATAAGATTGGTATTCCTGTAATATGCCTTGCTGCGTGGCTTAAAAAAGTATCAGAGAATATAAAAGAATTGAATAAACCAGATATTAAAGACACAGCACAGAACATTCTTGATGAATTATGTGCAAAAGAGATAATTTATGATTATTATAAACGTTTTAATGGTGTTCTTAATATACCGTATAATGCCTGTGGTGTTACAGTGATTGAGTATTATGGCAATCCTGATAATAAGGTTGTCATTAATTATAAAGTTAATGATGCTAAAGAATATGCAAGTGCAGTTATGAAATGTGATAACTGCGGAGTATTTACATACAGACTTTCATTGTTCTATAACGACAAGGTTATATATAATTATACAATTGGAACAGACACTAATACGAAGGAATATAACATATTGTACGATAACCTTAATGATGGAGATAATAAGGGCAGATTTGATGCAATTAATGAATGTCTTGCAAGCGAGGAGCTAAGGGATATGGTTACATTAAAGAAGCTTATGGAAAGCTATGCAGTAGAAGATTATGTGACAAAGCAGTTGTTTGTACCAGAGAATATGAGGCAGTAAGACTAAATTCCTGCTAAGAATGGAGATAGTTATGAACGATACAGATTTGATAATAGGAGTGGAGCTGCTTGAGGATAATATACAGATGTGTGTGTATGACAGTGAGTTAAAAGCACCAGTGGCAGCAGATACCGAAAAAGACAAAACTTTATCAGAGAATATAAAAGCTGTTATTAATAAGAAAAATGCCAGCAGTGTAGCTTCTATATGTGTTGTTGTTCCTGATTTTACCAAAGATACACTGGAGATTGTAAAGGAGGAGCTGTACAATGCAGGTGTTGCAAATGAGCAGTACCAGATAATAAGCAGAATAGAAAGCTTTGCATATTATGCGTACAGCCAGAAGAAGGAACTTTATCAGAATGGTACAGTGCTTATGGATTACAATGCTTCGGGAATTGATGTATACAGATTGTACTGCAATAAGATTGGTGATATGCAGTACATATTACAGGAGCATACATTAAGCCAGCCTGAAGGAAGTACAATAGAAAAGGCTTCACATTCCGTTACCTTGTATATGACAGAATATTTTAAGAAGCACAGGGCTTCAAGTGTATATCTTACAGGTATGGGATTTGATGTGGACAGGCTTCCAGATGAATTCACCAAAGTATTAGTTGCAGGAAGAAAAGCATTTGTTGGGCAGAATTTATATGTAAGAGGTGCGTGCTTTGCAGCGTTGGAGTATATATCTCCACAGGTATTTGGTAATGTGTGCCTTCTTACAGATGGCAGGATAAAAGCTGATATTGAAACGGATATATCAGAACACGGACGTCCTATGAAGTTTAGAATTGTCAAAATGGGAACTAACTGGTATATGGCAGAAAGAACAATTGATTTTATTATTGAAGATGTGTCGGTTATAAATTTCCAGATTATATGGCCGGACGGAAAATATATAGAAAAGCAGGTTGATATAAGCTCTATTCCTTACAGGGAAGGAAAGACAACAAGAATATCAATGAATGTAAAGGCATCTTCACAGGATAAATGTATTGTTACAGTAAAAGACCTTGGTTTTGGTGAGATATATCAGGCATCGGATAGTGTTATAGTTGAAGAACTGGATTTAAGTGAGGCAGATGTATGAGTGCAATGATTTTGTGCAGGGGGAAGGTTGCAGACAATCCTTTATATATAATGCAGTCAGGTATCAGATTGTATACAGAAGAAGAACTGTGTTATTATATTTACAATAATATATATATACTTACTAATGATTTTATCAATGATGAGCTTATAACATTTCTTAGGGATGAAGTGGGAAATACAGCACTTGCCCAGAGATTAACCATAATGAAAAGTAATAATGAGCTGTTGGCAAGTATGCTTGTCACAATACTTAAATCAGTTGATTATTATTCTTTGGAACAGATTGAAAAGATAAGCGAAATACTGAATACGCTTGATAATCAGAATGCTTATGAAAGACTTGGATTAAGAGGGGACAGTTTTCTTTCTAATGAGTGCTTCTATAAGGCGGTTGACTGTTATAAGCAGATTATAGATGAATACAGCAATGCTGCCCCGGCAGCGTTCTTAGCAGGTGTGTACCATAATATGGGTGTTGCACTTGCAAGAATGTTCTTATATAATGAGGCTTCATACAGCTTTATGAAAGCATATGAGATAGGACAGCATAAGAATTCATACAAGTGTTACCTTGCGGCAAAGTGGTTTATGGATAAAGACGGAAGTGTTATTAATGAAGATGTGCCAGAGGAGGAGTATATAATAAGAAGAAAGATAGAACAGCTTATGGATAATGCTGCTTATCAGGACGAGATTAGAAAGCTTAATGACACAGAGAAGTATAAAAATGCAGGAGATGTGGCAGGGTATCATAAAGTATTAGATGATATTCTTACCAATTGGAAACAGGATTATTATAAATATACTGCGAGGTGATAAGACAAGTGGGATTATTCAAATTCTTAAAAAATAATTATGACAGTGATGAGGATTTAAAAGACCTTGAGGAGCTTGTGTATGAAGATGAGAATGGATTTAGAAATAAACGTTCTATTAATGATATGATACACAGCTATCAGGTGGGTTCGTATACTGGCAGTAATCATAATGATGATCTGGAAGAAGAATTATATAAGACGGCTGGCAGTGATGCATCTGCTGATGAATCCAGAGGGCTGACAGAAAAGACTAAGAAACAGCAGGCAGATGCGTTAAAGGAAGAAGAAAAATATGACCACCTGCTTAACAGTATACAGGCACAGACGCTTATAAGAACAGTTGATAAGGTTAATCTTGGCGGAGCGGTCAATAATACGCAGGATAATCTTGAAGAGGTTGACACGGCAGGATTTACAGGCTCAGAGGTTGGGAGCTTTGTTAAAAGCCAGTGTGATATTATGGAGGAAGCTTCAAGATATATAGAGAATGCCAAGGTAGAATATGACAGCGTAACTGATTATTATGAGGATATACAAAGAATCGAGAATGCACCGGAAAATATAAAGCTTAAGCTTATGTATGCGGCAGACCGTGTTGATAATCTGTCGGTTGACAGGCGTATTTTTAAATCACCGGAGAACAAGCTTTCCAACAAAGTTTACCGTATGATGGAATCTTATGAGGAAGATTTTCCAGAGGCACTTGTAAAGCTGAGGCACGATGAAGAAGATTACAATACAGTATTAAAGAATGTAAGAATGATTAAGGGTGAGAGGTCAATGTATCGTATAGAGGCAAATGACCTTGTGAAAAAACAGCTTAGAATTAAGAAGTATTCAGTACTTATGCTGGCACTTCTTGTAGGGGTGTTTGTTATATTTCTTCTTATATCAGCGGCTTCACCAGATGATGAACACATTGGAATGTTCATAACAGTTGTAATACTTGCACTTACGCTTTCGCTTGGTCTGTTTGCTTATCTTAAATCAACAGAACGAAAAGTGTATGTGACAGAGGTAAAGCTTAATAAAGCAACAGCACTTCTTAATAAGTACAAGATAAAGTATGTAAATGCTGTAAATGTGCTTGAATATGAATATAGCAAATATGCGGTAAAGAGTGCATTTGAGCTTGAGCAGAAGTTTCAGGCATATGTTGAGATGAAAGATGAACAGCGTAAAATACTTGAGATAACAAGTAATCTTAATGAGGCAGAAGCGGAGCTTACAGATATATTAAGACAGCTTGGTGTAATTGATACACATATATGGATAGGACAAGTTAAGGCGATACTTAATCCTAAAGAGATGGTAGAGGTAAGACATAATCTTTCCATAAGACGCCAGAAGTTAAGAGAACAGATAGAATATAATGAATCAAGAATAGAAGATGCAAGAAATAATATTAAAAATGTGACTAAAAAGAATAAGGTGCATGCCAAGGAAGCTATGCAGGTTCTTGAGATTTATGAGAAAAGACATAAGAATAATTAAAATAATACTTGCGAAATATGAGCATTGTGTTACAATTGAGAGTGGTTTTTTGCGAAATGATTAACAATGTGTAAATAGCGCAAGAAGGAGGATAAGATGAAAGAAAGACTTGATGCAATCAAAGAAAATGCGTTGTCACAGATAAAGGCAACAGATTCTCTTGATAAATTAAATGATATCAGAGTTGCTTTTCTTGGTAAAAAAGGCGAGCTTACAGAAGTTTTAAAAGGTATGAAGGAGGTAGCTCCTGAGGACAGACCTAAGGTTGGCCAGATTGTCAACGAAACAAGACAGGCAATTGAAGAGGTATTAGCGACTGCCAAGAAAGAGCTTGCTGCCAAGAAGAGAGAGCTTCAGATGAAGGCAGAGGTAATTGATGTAACACTTCCAGCCAAGAAAGCTGAACTTGGACATAAACATCCTAATATGCTTGCGCGTGAAGAAATAGAAAAGATATTTATAGGAATGGGATACGAAGTTGTAGAAGGTCCAGAGGTAGAATATGATTATTACAACTTTGAGGCACTTAATATTCCAGCTAACCATCCAGCAAAAGATGAACAGGATACATTCTATATCAATGATAAAGTTGTTCTTAGAACACAGACATCACCTGTTCAGGCAAGAGTTATGGAAAAAGGCAGACTTCCAATAAGAATGATTTCACCTGGACGTGTATACAGAGCAGATGAAGTTGATGCAACCCATTCACCTTGCTTCCATCAGGTTGAAGGTCTTGTAATTGATGAGAACATAACATTTGCTGACCTTAAGGGAACACTTGCAGAATTCGCTAAGGAGTTATTCGGTGAAGATACTAAGGTTAAGTTCAGACCACATCATTTCCCGTTCACAGAGCCTAGTGCCGAGATGGATGTAAGCTGCTTTAAATGTGGCGGCAAGGGATGCCGTTTTTGTAAGGGTGAGGGCTGGATTGAAATACTTGGCTGCGGAATGGTTCACCCACATGTATTTGAAATGTGCGGAATTGATAAAGATAAATATACAGGTTTTGCGTTTGGCGTAGGTCTTGAAAGAGTTGCCCTTCTTAAATACGAAATCGATGATATGAGATTGTTATACGAGAATGATACAAGATTCTTAAAGCAGTTCTAATTAATAATAAGTGGAGGATAAGTATGGATACATCTATTAAATGGATAAAGGACCTTGTTCCAGGTTTAGAGTGTACAAATCAGGAATTCAGAGATGCTATGACTCTTTCAGGTACTAAGGTAGAATGTTTTAATGAGCTTGATAAAAATCTGGATAAAATTGTTGTAGGACAGATTGTTTCAGTAGAAAGACATCCAGATGCAGACAAGCTTGTAGTATGTCAGGTGAATGTAGGAAATGAAACTGTTCAGATAGTTACAGGTGCTCCTAATATTGAACCAGGAACAAGTGGACAGAAAGTTCCAGTTGTTCTTGACGGCGGACGTGTGGCTGGCGGACACGATGGAAGTCCACTTCCAGAAGATGGAATTAAGATTAAAAAAGGCAAGTTAAGAGGCGTTGAGTCTTATGGAATGATGTGTTCAATTGAAGAACTTGGTTCATCAAGAGAATTCTATCCAGATGCAGCAGAAAATGGTATTTATATATTTGGTGATGATGCCAAAGTAGGAGAGAGTGCTGTAGAATATCTTGGACTTGATGATACAGTATTTGAATATGAGATTACTAACAACCGTGTAGACTGCTATAGTATCCTTGGTATCGCAAGAGAGGCAGCAGCTACATTCAGAAAGCCATTCAATCCTCCAGTTGTTAATGCTACAGGCAATAGCGAAGATGTTAATGACTATATTAAGATTGAAGTAGCAGCTAAGCAGCTTTGCAAGAGATATACAGCAAGAGTTGTTAAGAATATAAAGCTTGCTCCATCACCAAAGTGGATGCAGCACAGACTTATGACAGCAGGCATCAGACCTATTAATAACATAGTAGATATTACTAACTATGTTATGACAGAATATGGTCAGCCAATGCACGCTTATGATTATGATACAATCGCTGATAAGAAGATTATTGTAAGAACTGCTGCTGAGAATGAGAAGTTCGTTACACTTGATGGACAGGAAAGAACACTTGATTCAGAAGCGCTTCTTATATGTGATGGAGAAAAGGCTATTGGTCTTGCTGGTATTATGGGTGGTGAGAACTCAATGATAACAGATGATGTTAAGACAATGCTTTTTGAAGCTGCAACATTTGATGGAACTAATATAAGAAAGTCAACTAAGAAGATTGGTTTAAGAACAGATGCTTCTGGTAAGTTTGAGAAGGGCTTAGATCCAGAGCTTGCACTTGAAGCTATGAACAGGGCCTGTGACCTTATAGAACAGTTAGGTGCAGGTGAAGTAGTTGGCGGTGTTGTTGATATATATGATGAGCCGGTATCTAAGAAGAGAATATCATTTGAACCAGATAAGTATAATGCACTTCTTGGAACAAATGTATCAAAGGAAGATATGCTTTCATATTTCAAGAGACTTGAAGTAGAATATGATGAAGCTTCTAATGAGCTTATTATTCCTACATTTAGACAGGATCTTAACAGAGATGCAGATATTGCAGAGGAAGTAGCAAGATTCTTCGGATATGATAATATTCCTACAACACTTCCAAAGGGTTCTACAACAATGGGTAAGATACCATTTGAGAGAAGTATTGAAGATGTAGCAGGTGAAGTTGCACAGTTCTGTGGATTCTCACAGGCTATGACATATTCATTTGAAAGCCCTAAGGTATTTGACAAGCTTAAGCTTGCGGCCGATTCAGAATACAGAAAGACAGTGGTTATCTCTAATCCATTAGGAGAAGATTTCTCAATAATGAGAACACTTCCTGTTAATGGTATGCTTACATCATTATCAACTAACTATAACAGACGTAATAAGAATGTTAAGTTATATGAGCTTGCAAAGGTATATCTTGCAGCAGATGATGTTAACGAGCTTCCAGATGAGAGAGTTATGTTCACGCTTGGAGCATTTGGAGATGTTGATTTCTTCCAGATGAAGGGTGTAGTTGAAGAATTCCTTGAAAGAATTGGAATGAGAGTTAAGCCGGAATACAATCCAGAGGCAGGAATTACATTCCTTCACCCAGGACGTCAGGCAGAGATTATCTATGATGGAACAAAGATTGGCTATATGGGTGAATTACATCCAGATGTAGCAGATACTTATTCATTAGGCGACAGAACATATATTGTTGTTATTGACCTTTCAATTGTAACTAAGATGGCAAGCTTTGACAGAAAGTTTGAGGGTATTGCCAAGTTCCCAGCAGTTACAAGGGATATAAGTATGGTTATGCCTAAGTCAGTTCTTGTAGGAAAGATTGAGAAGATAATCGAGAAACGCGGCGGAAGCATACTTGAGAGTTACAAGTTATTTGATATATATGAAGGTGCCCAGATTAAAGAGGGCTACAAGTCAGTAGCATATTCAATATCTTTCAGAGCTAAGGACAGAACACTTGAGGATAAGGATATCACACCAGTAATGGAGAAGATATATAAAGACTTAAGTGATAATGGAATCGAACTTCGTATGTAGTGAGCGAAAGAAAAAGCAAGCGACTGCGTAGCAGGCATTTGCTTTTTCTGAGCCACTAACGAACGAATAGTTATGCGAAGCAGAACGATGGAGCACATAAGTGCGAATTCGTGAGTATAGTGTGCAATAGAGTGCACAATCTGAATAGAGGATTATTATGGATTTACATGATTTTTATTATGATCTGCCAGAGGAACTTATAGCACAAGACCCTCTGTCAGACCGTTCAAGCTCCAGATTAATGGTTCTTGATAAGAACACAGGAGCTATAGAACACAAGATATTTAGGGATATAACAGAATATCTTAAGCCGGGTGACTGCCTTGTAATTAATGATACTAAGGTTATACCTGCAAGACTTATCGGTGAGAAAGAAGGAACAGGTGCTGCCATTGAAGTGCTTTTGTTAAAAAGACTTGAAGACAGACAGGATACGTGGGAAGTCCTTGTTAAGCCAGGAAAGAAATGCAAGGTTGGTGCAAGGATAGTATTTGGTGGCGGAAAGCTTACAGGTGAGATTATTGATATAGTTGAGGAAGGTAACAGACTTATACAGTTTAGTTATGATGGCATATTTGAGGAAATTCTTGATGAACTAGGACAGATGCCGCTTCCACCATATATCACACATAAGCTTGAAGATAAGAACCGCTATCAGACAGTATATGCCAAGCACGAGGGTTCAGCAGCAGCACCTACGGCAGGACTACATTTTACAAAAGAACTGCTTAAACAGATAGAAGATATGGGAGTGAAGATTGCAAGAGTTACTCTTCACGTAGGTCTTGGAACATTCAGACCAGTTAAGGTTGAGAATATACTTGATCATCATATGCACTCAGAATTCTATCAGGTTGATAAAGAAGCAGCAGATATAATTAATAATACCAAGGCTAATGGTGGAAGAGTTATTGCTGTAGGAACTACAAGCACAAGAACTCTTGAATCAGTAGCTGATGAAAATGGACATATACCAGTTAAGAGTGGCTGGACAGAAATATTTATATATCCAGGTTATAAGTTTAAGGCAATAGATTGTCTTATAACTAATTTCCATCTCCCAGAATCAACTCTTGTAATGCTTGTGTCAGCACTTGCAGGAAGAGAAAATGTTCTTAATGCTTATGAAGTTGCAGTAAAAGAACGTTACAGATTCTTTAGTTTTGGGGATGCTATGTTCATTAAGTAGGCGTTAGATGTTTACAAAGTTACAATTAACTTAATAATACTAATAAATGTGAGTAGTACAGATGATCGCGGCTGCAAGTGGCGAAAGACCGCAGGGGAGGAAAGTCCGGGCTTCAAAGGGCAGGGCGCCGGATAACGTCCGGCGAAGGCGACTTCAGGGACAGTGCAACAGAAATAAACCGCCTGTTTTACAGGTAAGGGTGGAAAGGCAGTGTAAGAGACTACCGTGGTATTGGTAACAATACTGGCTATGTAAACCCCATTCGAAGCAAGACCAAATATAAAGCGATACGGCTGCCCGTCGTGCTTTTAGGTAGGTTGCTTGAGCCTGCTGGTAACAGCAGGTCTAGATAGATGATCATCAGTAGTCAGGTCAAAGCCTGGCTGGACATAACCCGGCTTATAGTACTGCTCATATTTTTTTATTTAATAGGAAATTCCAATATAATTTCCTATTAAATAAAAGGCACTATGTGCCAGTTATGCGCACTCGCGTGAAGCTGTAGTTTGTCGCAAGCGAC
>ENA-OPNP01000487-OPNP01000487.1-human-gut-metagenome-genome-assembly--contig:-NODE-487-length-14940-cov-8.285590_pt1 | contig 14940 bp, 9 predicted proteins | sample MGYA00241539_ERZ501775 | MGnify/ENA primary metagenome ERZ501775 (study PRJEB25962, sample SAMEA2042651) | human gut metagenome | biome: human gut; feature: human-associated habitat; material: faeces... | reverse complement strand
GTCGAACCCCAATCGAAGGAACCGGAATCCTTTATTCTATCCATTGAACTACGGGCGCAAATATCAATAAGCACACTTTCCAACGTCCTTTTTAAAAAAGGATATTTCGAAAGCGTGACAAAAATACAATTATTCAGTCTTTTCTCCTAATTTTTTCCTGAAAAAATAGAGAACGAAAACTAAAATAGTTGTACCCTTACACGCCTATACAATCACACGCATCAGAACTGAAAGTAGATAAACGGCTGAATATCGCTGCTTTTCACCTGAATGACCAGATAAATCAATGCAATCATTATCAGTGCCTGCGCTATGAGCGGCATACGCACCATGCCCCGGCTGCACGCATTCTGCCAGCTGTCGGGACAGAAATGAAGCAAGAAGCCTACTCCCATCAGTGCAAATACCTTCCAATAGCCCGTCAGGAGCTGCTCCAGCAATTCCGGATGGAAGGCTGTAAATATCTGGCGAATCATAGTCACCGAAGCTTCGAACGTGGAATTCCGGAAGAATATCCAGCAGAAGCACACAAAATGGAAGGTCAGCACCACGGCAAAGAATTTGCGTACTCTCCGGCTGCGGTATTGCTTGGGCCGGCCCAACAGGTTACGGAAGAACTTATGCAAGGCCAGTGCCACTCCATGCAATCCGCCCCACACCACAAAGTTCCACGAAGCACCGTGCCACAAACCACCTAACAGCATGGTCAGTATCAGGTTGATGTAGGTACGGATTTTTCCTTTCCGGTTACCCCCCAGGGAGATATAAAGATAGTCGCGCAACCAGGACGACAGGGAAATGTGCCAGCGGTGCCAGAAGTCGGTCACACTGTCCGACTTATAAGGGGAGTCGAAATTGAGCGGAAAACGGAATCCCAGCAACAAGGCAATACCGATGGCCATGTCACTGTAGCCCGAAAAGTCACAGTATATCTGCAAGGCATATCCGTAGACGCCAAACAGGTTTTCCAACCCGGAATACAACCCCGGATTATCGAAAATACGTTCTACAAAGTTCACACTGATATAGTCTGAAATCACCGCTTTCTTGAACAAGCCGCTTACAATGAAGAAGATGCCTTGCCCGAACATTTCAGATGATACAAACAAGGGCTGACGGATTTGCGGGATAAAGTCACGTGCACGCACGATAGGTCCTGCCACCAACTGCGGAAAGAAGGACACATAAAACGCGTAATCCAGCAAGTTTGTCAGCGGTTTCAGGTCACGACGATACACGTCGATGGTATAACTCAGCGACTGGAAGGTAAAGAAGGAAATTCCCACTGGAAGGAATATGTCCAGCGGTTCAAACTGCCCGTGCCACAACGGAGCCAGCATCTCATAAAAGAAGTTGGTATACTTGAAATAACAAAGTAATCCAAGGTTGATGCACAAACTGCATACTACCAGCAGTTTCCGTTTCCAAGGCTGTACGGTCAGCTCCATCCTGCGAGCCAGCAAGAAGTCGGACACCGTGACAATGCCTAACAGAAAGAAATAAAACCCGCTGCTCTTATAATAGAAATAATAAGAAAACAAGGTAACAAACAGCAGACGCGCCGTAGTCTTTTTCTGCAAAATCAGGTAAATCAGGCTGAATCCGAGAAAAAGCAGCAAGAAGAAGCCACTGCTGAAAATCATCGGTTGCGACGCATCGTACGTCAGCACATCCTTAAATCTGTCCCAGTCAATTCCAAGTTCCGTCCAGTTGAGTTTCCACATAATTGTTGTATGATTTGATAATCGCTTCGTGTAATAATAATCCCTGCAAAATATATCCGTCCTGTGTAAAATGAATCTTGTCACGCTGGAAATAGTTTCCGTTACTCCAGTTCAGACAAGCATAACGTTCACCTCCTACCACGTGATACATATCCCATACAGCGAGTTCCCGTGAAGCCGCATAATCCAGTTCTGTCTTTACCACTAATTTCGTGCGAGGATTGATTACTCTTGCACCCCGTCGGCCATTGCGGACATAGGCTCCGGGAGGAGTAGTCAGCAGATATACCGCCTGCGGACATCCTTTCTTCAGTTCTCCCAACAGATTGTCCATCTGCGCCAGATGCTCCGCCGAAGAATAACGGCGACCATGTGCTTCATTGGTGCCGAACGAAAGAATAACCAAGTCCGGATTCAGTTCGATAATCTGACGAATGTTCTCAGGGGTAGCAAAAGAAGCACAAGTCGCTCCGTTTACTCCTACGATGTGATATACAATCCCTGCGGCTCCCGTTTCCTGCGCCAGTCCCGAAGTACGGTAACTCACCTGCATATCGAGCACAGCTTCCCGTCCGAAATCGTCTTCCAGCTGACGCCGTACAATATAAGGATACACATGCCCCCGCACATGAGAATCGCCGATGTGCACGATACGTAACGGTCGGTCGAGCACGGAAAGTTTCTGCCAGAAAGGCTCCAGTTCATGCGTTGGGTCTATAATCGTATTTTCAGTTGCTCCCTTAAAGCTGGCTGGCATCGGATTGCTGACTTCCACAAAACGCATCAGCTGCTGCATGGCCTCGCTGTCGGACACATGTCCGGAATGACGGTCAGGACGCGATTTCTCCGGCAAAGCATCCTGCGCTAAAAGCGGCAATGCTCCCAAAAGGAACCCGAAGAGTATCCCCCAAAAACGTATCTCACTCCATTTCATAAGCTTTTCGTTTTTCGTACTGTTCCTTGCCGTACATCAAGGTCTCAAACAGAAGTCCGGCAATGTGCTTTCCTCCCCTGAAATTGATGTGAGTATAATCATAATTGGCCATCTGAGGCTTGTGGTTCACCATCTCTACCATACTACCTTCGCCTCCCATGGCTTCGAACATATTCCAGAATGCCACCCCCGTTTCTGCCGCAAGTGCCTGCTGGTAACGAATCAGACGCTTCACACCCGGCATGGTACGCAATTCGCCGTTTTCATCCTTGTTTTCTCTATCTCCCACACCGACAATCAGGACAGAAGCCTCTGGAAAGGCAGTTTTCAAACGCTCCACTATAGGTTTCATCGCATCCTTGTAATAGGTATAGTTCATTACCTTGTCTGAAGCTACATTCAGCCCGTACTGCAACACAATCAAATCGTATGTACGCAAACGGTTGTACTGGCGAAGTATCGACATCGGAATATTACCCAACTGCTGTCCGCTACTTCCGCGGGTACTGAAGTTATCGACTACCACACCTTGACGCGGATCCATCGTCACGGCATAGAACAAAGCCGTAGAATCCAGTTGTTCCACTTTCCAGCGCACAGAGCCGATACGTCCGTTCACAGACACAGCTTGTAATTCATCTTTTCCATCTACAGAGAATGGCTGTGCCTCTCCCCCATTGACGGATGCAGTCAGCCGTAACGAATCGGAAGTCAGAAAATAGCAGGTAGACACTTCGCAGGTGTCAATATGGGACAAGAAACGTTTCTCACCTTTCAGGCTGACATAAGCTCCCGAAGAAGGAATAAAATAATGATTGGAAATGTCCTGACGAGAACGGTCGAAATAGGTGGAATCCGTAATGGAGTGACTGCCCCATCCACCAAACGAATGATGTACCGTAGGGCGGAAACCAGCTATTTTCGTTGTGATGGGCACATAACCCACCCCGCATCCGCCAAAGCGTTTCTGCAACATTTCACGCAAATCACCGGTCAAGATGTCGGCCTCAATAAATGAATCTCCGAAATAGGCAATGCGTACCGGGCGGCCTAAAGAAGAAACCTTTCCCAAAGTTTCATAGAAATACTCCATTCCACGCCCTGCAGAATCAGCATATTCTTCAATGCAGACCATTCCACTCTTGCAGGTATCCACAAAAGCGGGCTTTACGGGAGGCGGCAACACCAAGGTATCAGAATCCATAGGTTCTACTACTTCCTTCTTTATACGAATGTCTGAAAGCAAATCAACCCTTCTCAAAGGTTCGCCACGAAAAGAAACAGACGGCAAAAAATGCATGGCAAACAGACCTGCCACCACCAAAAGGGTGAACAGAAAAGTGTATAACAATTTATTCTTCATGAACTTTCCTCTAAAACCGGGTGCAAAGATAGTGAAAGGTGGGAGCAATACCAAGCCAAAAGCTTGCTTTTAAGTACAGATATTGCCGGACCGTATCCTATGTTCAAGGAATCAAAGATAGAGGAATTTTAATATCCGATATGCTTTTCTCGAATATTCTTCAAAAAATCATCGACCATGCGGTAACCTTTTTCTGTGGTAATCCCCCGCATGTGTAAGATAGTGATTTCGCTATAGATTTCGGCCAGCGGATAATGGTCTGTAATGTCTGAATAAATCAACAAGTCCATCTGCATAGCCATGGCCTGATTTATAATCTGAAAATTAATATCGCTACGAAAAATACCTTGCTCTACCCCCTTTTGAAAATAGGCCAGCGCATCAGCATCTCCCCGGCGACGGTCATCGTGTATATACTCCAACACCTTGGAATATCTGCGCAAGTCACGAAAAAACAAAGGGTTTACCGTACATAACTCATTGAACTTACGCTCATAAAATGTAAGGATTACTTCCAGCACATTGTTCGCGCTGGAAGCAATCTCTTGCATATACTCATTCATACAACGACGATAGAAACGGAAAACTTCCAGCAGAAGTTCCTCTTTATCTCCAAACAACTCATAAAGTGTACGCTTGGATATAGAAAGTGAACTTGCTATATCGTCCATGTGCACAGCCTTAATCCCCAAAGTCATAAAAGACTTGGAAGCTGTTTCCACCACGCGCAACTTTAACTCTTCACGGTCGTTTTCCTTTCTTCGCCCTGCCATTATCTATATCAATGAATAATTCCTAATTTTGAAGTTTCCACAAACTGGATAATGTTTTCAATTTCCGGTCCGTTAGGAATCTGTTCACGAATACGTCCCAATGCATCATGCAAAGAAGTATTGGCCTTATAAAGGATACGATATGCTTGTGCAATGTGTTTGATAATGGTTTCAGAAAAACCGGTATACTCCAGCACCTTTGTATTGATGCTATAGAATGCAATCGGTTCATGGGCTGCTACAATATATGGAGGAATGTCCTTGATGAAACGGCATCCACCCTGCACTACTGAGAAACTTCCCAGGCGTGTATTTCCCTGCATCAGCACATTGGAAGTAAGGATGGCATTGTCATAGATAATACAGTTGCCTGAAACCTGTGAACCGTTACCGATAATGCAATGGTTACCCACTTCCACATCATGAGAAAGACGGGCCCCACTCATGATGAAGTTGCCATTACCCACTTTCGTAGCATGTGAAGTATGTGTACCGCGAATAATCACGGCATTTTCACGAATCACATTGTTATTGCCGATAATAGCCAGTGTTTCTTCACCTGTAAAGGCAAAATCCTGGGGAACTGCTGCCACAACAGCTCCCTGATAAACTGTATTTCCATTTCCCATACGTGTGCCGCTCATCAGACTGGCATAGGGCATAATCACGTTATCATCGCCTATCTCTACATTCTTGTCAATATAGGCAAATGGATGAACCGTCACGTTCTTACCCAATTTGGCTGACGGATCTACATAAGCTAAAGGACTTATCATAGTTTTCTCATTTTAAGGTTAATCAATTTCTTCCTCCTCCCAACGCACTGTACAAGTTGATGACAGCTTGCATACGCTGGAAATTATCAGCTACCTCTGACAGCTGTGCGCTCAACAGATTCTGCTGTGCAGTCAGGATTTCCAGATAAGTGGCACCTCCACTTTGGAACAAGGCTTTGGTATAAGTCACCGCCTTATCCAACTGTTCTACCTGTCCACGGTCTTCCACCAGTTTCTTATTCTGTGTATCGAACAGATACAAAGCATCGCTCACTTCCTTACCAGCTTCCAGGATAGTCTGCTGATAATTCATTTGAGCAATCTTTTCTTCTGCTTTTGAAACCTTCAGGTTAGCAATCAGCTTACCGTTATTGAAAATAGGCTGAGCCAATGAAGCCAAAGCCTGCAACATAAATTCACCCGGATTAGCCACTGTAACACCTGAGCCGTTTGTCCATCCAGCCAGACCTGTAATGTTCAAGCCCGGATAGAATGCTGCACGTGCGGAATTAGTTGTATAATAAGCCGCAGCAAGCGTCATTTCAGCCATCTTCACGTCCGGACGGTTTTCCAGCAACTGCATCGGTACGCCCGCAGCCAGTTCTTCCGGCATAACCTGTTCGTCCAATGTACTGCGTTCGATGGTCTGAGGAGCCTTAGCCAACAGCACAGCTAATGAATTTTCTGTTTCACGCACCTGACGTTTCAAATCCATCAATGAAGCCTCTACCTGATGGCTGGCAGCACGCATCTGTGCTACAGCAGCTTCGGTTGTCATACCGGCAATTTTCATGGCTTCCATTACTCGTACGTTTTCTTTATAGATAGCAGCCGTTTCAGTCGTAATTTCTACCTGACGGTCGAGCATCAGCAAAGAATAGTACACGTTAGCTATACCACAAATAATTTGTGAACGTACAGCCTGTTCTGCATACCGGCTCTGTTCGTAGGCAACTTTCTGACCACGTTTGGTATTCAGAATCTTTCCGAACAAGTCAATTTCCCAGCTGGCAGACACTGGAAGCTGGTATGCCTTTACATAGTTTCCACCTCCCATGCTGGTTGTAGAGCCTTGTGGAGCCAGATTAATAGAAGGCAAATAAGATAATTTAGCTGCAGTCAGCATCACTTTCGCTTCCTGTACACGGAGCGCAGCAGCCTGCATATCTACATTATTAGCCAATCCTTCCTCAATCAAGGCCTGCAGTTTGGCATCACGGAAAATTTCTTTCCAAGGCAAATTTCCCATATTAGCCGTATCGGCAGCCAGTGTATCGGTTGCCGAAGCCGGGTCACGATAGACGCCTGAGGCATCTATCGTTTCCGGACGGTCATAAGCTTTGTAAATGTGGCAACTGCTCATCATGGCAGCCAGACACATCATTCCTATTATCTGTTTTTTCATTATCAATCTTATTTATGCGTATTAGGAGAATACTGTTCAATTTCAGCTTCCACTTCACTTTCATCGAGGCTATCCCATTCCATTGGTTTGAATTTCTCCTGTAACCACTGGAATACCACGAACAATACCGGAACGATGAAAATCTGGAAAATCATACCGATTAACATACCACCGATAGCCGAAGCACCCAATGTACGGTTACCGTGAGCTCCTACACCCATAGCCAACATCAACGGAATCAAACCGACAATCATGGCCAATGAAGTCATCAAAATCGGACGAAGACGGGCTGCAGCACCCAATACGGCTGCCCAAGAAATACTCATACCTTGTTTACGACGGTCAAGGGCAAACTCAACAATCAAGATGGCATTCTTAGCCAACAGACCCATCAACATAATCAAGGCAATCTGCATGTAAATGTCATTTGACATGGTTCCCAAAATCATCTTCAATGCAGGAATACTTCCTAATGCACTAAATCCGTTGACGAAGATGAAGCTACCCATCAAACCAAACGGTACAGAAAGCAATACGGCCAACGGCAGAATGTAACTTTCATACTGGGCACTCAGCAGCAAGTAAACGAAGACGAAGCAAAGTACGAAGATAATACCTGTTGTACTGCCGCTTGACTGTGCTTCCTCACGTGCCATACCTCCCAATTCGTAACCGAATCCCATCGGAAGATTTTCCTTAGCCACTTCAGCAATAGCCTGCAATGCCTGACCGGAAGTATAACCAGAAGCAGGAGCCACCATCACCTTCATTGAAGTGTACAGGTTGAAACGGTTGATAATATCCGGACCGTATACTTTCTTCATGCTTACGAACTGTGTGATAGGAGCCATTTCTCCATTGCTACCACGTACTTTCACTCCGTTCAACGATTCCATGTTCTTAGTAGCATCCGGCTCAGCCTGAATCATTACACGATACATCTTACCGAAACGGTTGAAGTTAGAAGCATACAAACCTCCAAAATATCCCTGCATGGTAGAAAGAATATCTCTCGGGCTGATGCCTGCCTTTTTACAAGTTGCTGCATCAATGTCAAGCTGATACTGCGGGAAGCTCGGGTTGAAAGTAGTCTTCGCTGAATTGATTTCCGGACGTGCTTCCAATGCAGCTGTATAGCTATTTACTACTTCAAAGAAGTGATCCAGTGAACCACCGGTCTTATCCTGCATGTTCAATTCAATATCGCTTGATACTGAATAACCCGGAATCATCGGAGGAGCAAAGAACAATACCTGTGCATCTTTAATGACTTTCTGTGCACGCAAGAACAAAGTAGAATAGATAATATCTGAATTCTGCATCATGGAACGTTCTTCCCAGTCTTTCAACTTGATGATGACAGAACCGTAAGAAGGTCCTTGACCACCAATAAAGCTATATCCAGAAATGATAGTACGAGACTGTACGGCAGGTTCTGCAGCTACCAGGCTATCTACCTTGGCCAACACTTCCATAGCGCGTTCCTGAGAAGTACCAGGAGGCAATGTCACAGCACCCATGATAGTACCGGTATCTTCATTCGGCACCATACCCGTCGGAGTAGTTTTCATAAAGAACATCAACAATACGATAGATGCAGCCACCAGTCCGAATGAAAGCCATTTCTTATGAATAAAGAATACGACACGCTTCTTATAGCTCTTCAGCAATGAATCGTATGCTGCGTTGAAAGAGGTATGGAAACGATCGACCATACTCATCTTCTTCTGCTTGTGTTCTGAATCATGCGGTTTCAGGAAAATGGCACACAAAGCCGGAGACAGTGTCAACGCGTTCAACGCAGAGAATGCGATAGAAATCGCCATCGTAATACCGAACTGACGATAGAATGTACCAGCTGTACCTCCCATGAAACTTACCGGGATAAACACGGACATCATGACCAATGTAATAGAAACCAGTGCACCACCGAGTTCACTCATGGCATCGATAGAAGCCTCACGAGATGATTTGTATCCCTGGTCCAACTTGGCATGTACACCTTCCACTACCACAATGGCATCGTCGACCACAATCGCAATGGCAAGCACCATCGCCGAAAGTGTCAGCAAGTTCACACTAAATCCAATCAGTTTCAATACGAAGAAAGTAGCAATCAAGGCTACCGGAATGGCAATGGCCGGAATCAATGTAGAACGCATATCCTGCAAGAACATATATACTACGATGAACACCAGCACAAACGCCTCAATCAAAGTCTTGATAACTTCGTGAATAGACGCATACAAGAAGTCATTGGCATTCTGAGCCACGTTAATCTTCAATCCGGCAGGCAAGCTTTCTTCAGCCTTACTAATAACATCCAACAAGTTGTTGATTGTTTCAGTCGCATTGGTTCCTGCCATCTGGAATACGATACAAGTTACAGCCTTATGACCGTTTACTGTATTATTAAAGGTATAAGCCAAACGTCCCAGTTCGATACGGGCTACATCTCCCAAACGGAGCACTTCACCGTTAGGCAGAGCCTTCACTACAATATCTTCAAATTCTTCGGTCTGCTGCAAACGACCTTTGTAACGAATGGTGTACTGGAAAGTCTGATTACCACGCTCACCAAACTGTCCAGGTGCAGCTTCAATATTCTGTTCAGCCAATACACCAGAGATATCAGACGGAACTAAATTGTACTGAGCCATCACATCCGGCTTCAACCAAATACGCATAGAGTAGTCCTGCCCCATCACGTTGGCATCACCTACACCTTTTACACGCTGAACTTCCGGAATCAAGTTAATCTTGGCATAGTTTTCAATAAACTCAATGTTATACTTATCTTCTGCATCATACAATGAGAAAATCAACAACATAGAGTTCTGACGCTTCTGTGTAGTCACACCCACCTTGGTAACTTCTGCCGGCAACAGACCTTGTGCCATAGACACACGGTTCTGTACGTTGACCGCAGCCATATCCGGGTCAGTACCCTGGTTAAAATAAACACTTATTTCAGCAAAACCATTGTTTGAGGCACTAGACTGAATGTACATCATGTTTTCTACACCGTTAATCTGGTCTTCCAGCGGAGCAATCACTGAGTTCAACACAGTCTGTGCATTCGCACCTGTATAAGTTGCTCTTACCGATACGGTAGGAGGTGCAATGTCCGGATATTGTGTAACCGGCAGGGTGGCCAAACCAATCACACCCAGAATTACTATCAAAATAGAAATTACGGTTGACAGCACCGGACGGTTAATAAATTTATCTAGTTTCATTCTTTAAATACCATTTATAATTATAGTTCTGAGAGATTTTCATCAAACGCACTCCCCCAGCACCATAAGAATCATTTTTTATTATTTAAAAGCTGTCTGAATGTTACCATCCCGCTGGTCTTGTAACGCCTTCTGGAATTTAGCTTCTTTTTCAGCCTGTGTAATCGGAGTAATCTTTTGTCCGTCTTTCAATGTCTGAACACCTTCTACAACAATCTTATCCCCTGGCTTCAGTCCACCTGTCACGATGTAATGCTTACCATCATTCAAGTTAGAGACTTGTACTTCTGTATGCTTGATAGTATTGTCAGACTGTAATACATACACAAACTTCTTGTCCTGAATTTCCTGAGTAGCAGTTTGAGGAATCAAGATAATATCACTCATAGTGTACGGGAATACCACGTTGGCCATACCTCCACTACGAAGGATATTCTGCTTGTTCGGGAAAATTGCACGCATACTTACAGAACCAGTAGTCTGGTCGATTACACCACTCACGGCATCAATCTTACCTTCCTCTGAATACATTGTTCCATCAGACAACTGCAACTTGACAGCAGGCATTTTTTCTAGCTGTTCCTTCAATGTGCCACCAGCTTTAGTCAAAGCCAGCAACTGTTTTTCAGTCATTGAGAAATATACGTACATATCTCCAATCTGAGAAACTGTTGTCAAAGGTTCTGCTACAGAAGGACCAACCAATGCACCAACACGATACGGGAAAGTACCAATTACTCCGTCTGAAGGACTAGTTACTGTACAGAAACCTAAATTCTGTTTTGCAGCGGCATAAGCAGCTTCAGCCTGAGCCAGGCTTGCTTTAGCTGAAAGCAAATTGTTCACAGCTGTCTGGTATTCAAAATCACTGATAATTTTCTGCTCATGCAACATCTTCTTGTTTGCTTCAGTTGAAGTAACAGTTTCCAGGTTAGCTTTTGCTGAAGCAACGCTTGCTTTAGCCTGATCGTATGCAGCCTTATACTGTGTAGGATCAATCTGGAACAAAGCCTGTCCCTTGCGAACTGTAGCACCTTCGTCTACACACAACTTCACGATAAATCCTGATACTTGCGGACGAATTTCAATATCCTGCAAACCTTTAATTGTAGCGGGATACTGGGTTGTCTGATTGCTAGAAGCAGCTGCAAGTGTTTCAACCGCAAATTCATCATCACCCATTTTCATACCCCCCTGACCGCCTCCACATGCAGTCAGCACCGAAAGAGTCAATGCATAGAATGCCACTCGGCTAGAAGAAAAACTTCTGTTTCTTTTTGTGCTCATACTTATATTCATATATAAAATTTGGTTTTATCTCTTCTCTCTATTAAAGTTTTCCACTGAAAACTTTACACCCTTCTCTAGTTTTTTATCGTGCAAATATAGAAAAAAAATCAAGGTCCGGAAAGTGGCTTTAACTAAGAATAACCATAATGCCCTAATATCATTACATATAGCCAATATTATCAGACCAATCGACAAAAACTATCGACAAAAAAGTTTTATTATCGAAAAAATAAATCTAATTCATTTTATAGTTTTTTTTCAGAAAAAACAGTCCATTTGTTATTTTATTCCTACATTTGCGCGATACATTATTCTTTGAAACAACTAAAAAACGAAGAAATATGACAAAAATAACGAAAGAAGCAGCCTTGCTCTATCACTCACAAGGCAAACCGGGGAAAATAGAAGTAGTCCCCACCAAACCTTATCAAACTCAACGTGATTTATCACTGGCGTATTCACCAGGAGTAGCAGAGCCATGTCTGGAAATCCAGAAGAATCCGGATACGGCATACGACTATACCGACAAAGGTAACTTAGTAGCCGTTATCTCTAACGGAACTGCTGTACTGGGTTTAGGAGACATAGGTGCCATGAGTGGAAAACCCGTAATGGAAGGAAAGGGACTGCTGTTTAAAATTTATGCCGGAATCGACGTATTCGATATTGAAGTAAATGAAAAAGACCCGGATAAATTTATCGAAGCGGTAAAAGCCATTGCTCCTACCTTCGGAGGTATCAACCTAGAAGACATCAAAGCTCCTGAGTGCTTCAAAATAGAACAGAGACTGAAGGAGGAACTGGACATCCCGGTAATGCATGACGACCAGCACGGTACAGCCATCATCTCCAGTGCCGGATTACTGAATGCACTGGAAGTAGCCGGAAAGAAAATTGAAGAGGTAAAAATCGTAGTCAACGGTGCCGGTGCATCTGCCGTATCTTGTACTAAATTATATGTAGCCCTCGGTGCTCGCTTGGAAAACATTGTCATGCTCGACAGTAAAGGAGTGATTTCTAAAGAGCGTGCAGACCTGAACGAGCAGAAAAAATTCTTTGCTACTGACCGTACTGACATCCATACACTGGCAGAAGCCATCAAGGGAGCCGATGTATTCCTTGGTCTTTCCAGAGGTAATGTGCTGAGCCAAGATATGGTACGCAGCATGGCTTCTCATCCTATCGTATTTGCTCTGGCCAATCCGACTCCAGAAATTTCATACGAAGATGCCATGGCTTCCCGCCCGGACGTATTGATGTCAACCGGACGTTCTGACTATCCGAACCAGATAAACAATGTGATTGGATTCCCCTATATCTTCCGCGGTGCACTTGACACTCGAGCCACTGCCATCAACGAAGAGATGAAGCTGGCCGCCGTACATGCCATTGCCGACCTGGCAAAGAAACCTGTACCCGACGTAGTGAACGAAGCTTATCATGTGAACAACCTGACCTTCGGACCTGAATACTTCATCCCGAAACCGGTTGACCCACGCTTGATTACCGAAGTATCTATGGCCGTAGCTAAAGCCGCCATGGAATCAGGTGTAGCCCGTAAACAGATTACCGACTGGGATGAATACAAGAATCACCTGAGAGAACTGATGGGACAGGAAAACAAGCTGACCCGCCAGTTGTATGAAACCGCCCGCCGCAATCCACAGCGCGTGGTATTTGCTGAAGGTATTCATCCGAACATGCTGAAAGCAGCAGTAGAAGCCAAGGCTGAAGGCATCTGCCATCCGATTCTTTTAGGTAACGAAGAGCGCATTGAAAAATTGGCCAAAGAACTTGACCTGAGTCTGGAAGGCATTGAAATCGTCAACCTGCGCCACGACCGCGAATCAGAACGCCGTGAACGCTATGCACGCATCCTCTGCGAAAAACGTGCCCGCGAAGGAGCCAACTTCCAGGAAGCAAACGATAAGATGTTCGAACGCAACTACTTCGGTATGATGATGGTAGAAACCGGAGAAGCAGATGCTTTTGTAACCGGATTGTACACCAAATATTCCAACACAATCAAGGTGGCTAAGGAAGTTATCGGTATCCAGCCTGGATACAAGCATTTCGGTACCATGCATATTCTGAATTCCAAGAAAGGAACTTATTTCATTGCCGATACATTGATTAACCGTCATCCGGACACCGATACCTTGATAGACATTGCCAAACTGTCGGCCAAGGCTGTACGTTTCTTCAACCAAGAACCGGTAATGGCTATGCTGTCTTATTCAAACTTCGGTTCCGACGCAGAAGGAAGTCCGGCGAAGGTACACGAAGCCATCAACCAGCTTCATCAGGAATATCCGGATTTGGCTATTGACGGTGAAATGCAAGTGAAATTCGCCTTGAATAATGCCCTTCGTGATGAGAAATATCCATTCACACGCTTAAAAGGAAAAGAAGTAAACACTTTGGTATTCCCTAACCTGAGTTCAGCCAATGCTACCTATCAACTCATTCAGAACATGAGTGAGACCGAAGTGATCGGCCCGATTCAGATGGGATTGAACAAACCAATTCACTTCACCGACATTGAAAGCTCTGTACGCGATATTGTCAATATCACAGCTATCGCCTGCATTGATGCCATTGTCGACAAGAAGAAGAAAGCACAATAAACATTACTGATTTATTTCACCTTACACGGAGGAGCAGCCGCAAGCCAAAACATTCATCCTTGCCACCGTTCCTCCGTGTATTATTTTTCTATAAACCATGAGAAAACCACTCAATCATACACAATGCGTCGTACTTACTTTATGCTGGGCTGCACTTTGCTTTTTAGTACTCACCTCTACTCCCAAAATTGACGGTCCGCTTGTCATTATGATTCTTATATCAGGAGCTTTGGTGTTTATCCCTGTAATTAAATCACTTAAAAGCAGAAACAAATAAACACAAATAAATAGATAAAAAGGGATTTTTGACGCATTTTTCTTACTTTTCTTGATTTATTGTTGCATAAATAAATTTTTATCTATATTTTTGGCACATCAAACAAAAAGAAACATATTACTGTGATTTTTCAAAACCAATAAATAAGACAGATAATCTTTTTTAATTATGAATGCAGCTAAAGTTCTGGAAGATCTGAAAAGAAGATTCCCCAATGAACCTGAGTATCATCAGGCAGTAGAAGAAGTGTTAGGAACTATCGAAGAGGAATACAACAAACACCCTGAATTCGACAAAGTAAACTTGATTGAACGTCTGTGTATTCCTGATCGCGTATACCAGTTCCGCGTCACTTGGATGGACGACAAAGGTAACATCCAGACCAACATGGGTTACCGTGTACAACATAACAACGCTATCGGCCCGTACAAAGGCGGTATCCGTTTCCACAGCTCTGTAAACCTGGGAATTTTGAAGTTCCTGGCATTCGAACAGACCTTCAAGAACTCACTGACTACTCTTCCGGTGGGTG
>ENA-OPNP01000482-OPNP01000482.1-human-gut-metagenome-genome-assembly--contig:-NODE-482-length-15026-cov-2.669361_pt1 | contig 15026 bp, 10 predicted proteins | sample MGYA00241539_ERZ501775 | MGnify/ENA primary metagenome ERZ501775 (study PRJEB25962, sample SAMEA2042651) | human gut metagenome | biome: human gut; feature: human-associated habitat; material: faeces... | reverse complement strand
AAGTCGACAGCCATACCGAATCCGGAAAGACCGGGACTGTCCAGATCGATGTTATCCCAGTCAACCAGATCTCTTTCTGATGGATTTTTTATTTCTTTTCCACTTTCTTCTTTGGTCGGAATGGTCAAGCCTTTTACAGAAGTATTCATTTCTCCGTTTGCCTGAACCATCCACTTGTCTTCTGCCATCTGGACTTTCATATCCGTCATCTTGATGTTGACATTTCCTACTCCAAGCAAGAATTTTAATTTACCGCCGACGTTTAGTTTATCATTGATTTGACGAGAGTGTCCCAGGGCTATTTCAGCGTAGTTATTCGATGAAATGCCTAAATCATCCATTTCGTATACAGAATTGCTGCTGTTCATTCCCAGTTTCATGAACTCAAATAATCCGCGCGGTAAGTTGAGGCTGGTGGTAGAACGCATGTTTACATCAATTGTATTGAATCCGCCCCAAGCACGAAATCCGGCAGAAAGCAATGTCATGTTCAGATTTACGTTGATGCGGTTATTGTCTTTCAATTTACCCAAAAAATCGTCGTTGCTGATGCTGCTGTTCATGAAGGTTGTGAGCTTATCATTTCCGTATGGATAGATGAAAGTATTTAAACCTACATTCGACTGAGCACCAACGTTGATATTTCCTATACCCGGAACAGCTATGTAATTTCGCTCGGGTGAAAAAGCTGGGTTCATCAGGTGACGGTATGTGTATCCTTCGAGAAAATAGCCAGAACGTAAGGATTGTGCAGAAGAAACTGTACAAAGACATACAAAGGCAATAGTAACAAGAATGTGGTATATGTTATTTCTTTTCATATAATTCAATAATTGTTGGTAAGGGATTGATTAATTCATATCGACAGTAACACCGCCTTTTATTTTTATAGTCATGTTTTCAAGACGCAAGGACTGATTCTTGTTTAATACTTTGCCGCTTGTTTCAGCTGATGGAGTAGCCGAGACTTCGTATTTCAGACCGTCCAGTTCCTTGAATGCATTGGCATCTGTCGATTTCAATGTTATTTGGAGTGCTGTAACTTTTGCATTTTCCATGGTTCCTGCTGCTATCTGGCTGGAAACTTCTGTTGAAATGTTATTCAGTACAGCTCCATTCTTGTCTATTGCCTTTACGTCCATGTTCATAGTCAAAGGGATAGTATTCTTTGCGTCCATTGTAACTACCAGTTCTTTTACAAACAGATCCTTCACATCTTTATTCCAATCGTCTATAACGTCGCTGTAAACGATGTTGGTTCCTTCATTGAACTGCAATGGCGCATTAATCTCGTAATCAGCCTTGACATTGTATGTTGTTCCTAAAATAATCGAACATTTACGGTCGGACGCTTTTGCTTCTATGCTTTCCATACGGATTTCGTCTGGAATGGTTTCGATTAAAGCGTTCAGGTTCTCAACAGTAACGCTGGCATCAGCTCCTTCTACTTGACTGTCGAGTCTGTGCAGGCAGATTATATAATCATTTGCATGATTGCCGGGAATGGTAATCAGGTTGGGTGACTGTCCGACAGGAACAGATGCGATAACCTTTCCATCTTTGTATGATTTCAGTGTACCGCTGAAATTAACTTCGATAGGAGAAGTGTTGCTGACTGTCAGATATATTTTAGGATCGGTCATATCTATTCTTACCTGTTCGTCTTGAAGGAAGTCCGGCAAGTTGTTTATCGCAATAGGGTCGATAGATACATTGATTTCCGGATTAACCTTGGCAGTAACTTGAGTCAGCTGGATTTCATCGATTCTAAATTCCGTATCCATAATCATCTGGATGGCGCTGCCTCCTTCTGTTGTACTGGTTCCGCTTATCTTTATATCATCTGCGATGACCAGATGTCCGGGAGCAACAAGACCTTTACCATCTTCCATTGCTTCAAAATCAATATGTGTAATATTGATTGGAATATAAAGAGGTGATGTACTAGATACGTTTATGTCTTGTTTAAAAATCAAATAACTTCCTTCTATATCAACTCGCTGGTCTGTTGTACTGATTGTCATGTACTCAGGAAAATCTAGTTGGAATCCTTTCTTAAGTGTCAGCGAATTATTTCCTTCTATATTCATGCGCAGTGAGGCAGGCATGATGATATCCGAACTGTACAGTGCGGTAACATCGGTTGTTATATTTTTCTTGTCAATACTGAAAGACGTTTTATCGCTTACTGTGGCTGTCAATGTTCCATCTAAAGATACTTCATAGTTTAATTCTGTCTGGGCAGACTGAAGTGCTATTTCGTTGGAGTTAATTGTAATGTCTTCGATAGTAACCTGAGTGTTGGAGCCTTCACCTGACTGTATAAGGGCATAGTTGCCTGCTGCATCAGTTTTTACTGTGCTCTCTTCATCTAAATCGAAAATCTTGTCTAATGTAATGTCTTTTGTATTGCTGGCTGGAATAGTTAAGTTATCACCTCCCACTGTTATTGTCATGTCGAGATCCTTACTTAAATCGTAATCGCTATCTACGCATGATAGCATACAACTGGAAAGTAGTACAAGTGCGCAAGAAAATGTTTTGTTTGTCAGTTGCTTTTTCATGAAATAATTATAAAATTAATAAATAACAAAATAATTGCTTTCCGGTGTAAAAAGTTCAGCAATATACCTGTTTGCAGATTATTACTGATGATGCTTATGTGAAAAGGGCGACCCCTCTTGCTTTATTAAATTTAATGATAGAAACGTAAAAATGCTTACTATTGTTCATTCTTGCGTTAAAATAAATTTTGCAGCTGGCTATAAGGGAAGTTTTGTTGTGGACAAGAATATAAAAATATTGCTGTCCGATAGACTTTTAAAGTGGCAGAGGTCGTGAAACTGACTTATTCAAGCGAGATCCAATCCTCTGTCTGGTAAAGTCTTATCGGACAGCAATACTAAAAGATAGAAACTTATATTCTTAAGTATCTGTTCTTTGTTTGGTTAAATAGCTCTCTTTATTGTTTATAGAGCAGCAACTTCTGTAAAGATTTGATATACAGAACTGCATACTCCTAATAAAATAATTCCCATGAGGCAGATAAAAAGACAGGCACGAGTGGTCGCACTGCTTTTGAATGTGGCAAGTGGGGTTTCATTAGGAACAATATACATGGCCTTTACAACGAGCAAGTAATAGTATAGCGAAATGATTGTATTTACCAACGCCAGGAATACTACCAGCCAGTGGCCTGCATGGAAAGCAGATGCAAATACGAAGAATTTTGAGAAAAATCCAGCAAACGGCGGGATACCTGCCAGTGAAAATAAGGCAATGGTCATAACAAAACTCAACTTAGGATTGGTTTTATAAAAACCATTATAGGCATCGCGGTCGACTGTTCCTCCATTATGTTGTTCTACTGTTCCTATTACACCGAATACTGCCAGGTTGGCTACAATATAAACTACTACATAATATACTAAAGATGCCATGCCTTGAGCTGAGGCTCCTAATACAGCAAGCATAATATATCCGGCTTGTGAGATACTACTGTATGCCATGAAGCGTTTCAGGTCTTTCTGCAAGATTGCAAAAATATTGGCTATTGTAATAGTCAGTACGATTACAACAGAGAGTAACAGACTCCAGTCGGCAACCATCGGACCAAATACTTTCAGCAGAATACTCATCAAGGCAAAAGCTGCAGCTCCTTTTGAGATAACAGAAAGATAGGCACTGACTGTTGTCGGAGCTCCCTGATAGGTATCGGGTGTCCACATGTGGAAAGGTACCAGACTCAGTTTGAAGCCTAATCCGGCAAAGAACAATACCATGGCAAGGATTTGAAGCGGGCTTCCGGTTATCATGGTACTGATATCATTGAAATACATTGTTCCACAAGTTCCGTATACTAATGATAAACCGTAAAGCATCAAACCTGACGAGAACATGGCATTCAGAATGAATTTGGCTCCAGCTTCTGCACTGTGGTGACGATATTTGTCGAATGCAATAAGGCAAGCCATCGGGATGCTGGCAAGTTCCAGTCCTACATAGAAGAGCAGGAAGCTACCTGCACTGACCATGTAAAACATACCCAGTAAGGTAGAAAGAGTCAATAAATAAAACTCTCCAGCTTTATGACGTGTGTCTTCGCGTTCCAGCCATGTGTCTGCCTGCATGAATACCAGTATTGTTCCTAATGTGAGGACTGTTTTTACTACAGATGTCATGGGAGTATTTATATACATGCTTCCGAAAGCTTCTCCACTGGCAGAATTGAATACGTTGTTGAGTAGCAGAATAACAAGCAATGCGCATGAAAGCTGTTGCATGTTTTTCGGAGAAGGAACCTTCTGGAATAAATCGGCAAGTAACACAATTATCAGAATAATTGCCAAACCGATTTCTGCCTGCATGGTATGTAAAGTTGTTATTATATCCATAATGCGTTATAATTGACAAAGTTGTGAAATAATAGGTTCTACACTGCCACTGATAACATGGCTTACCCAATAAGGAGCCAGACCTAATCCGGCAACAGCCACAATAAGGCAGATTACGGCAAAACGCTCATCCCAGGTTGCATCGGTCAGCTTCAGATGTTCCGGATTAGTACAAGTTCCGTATAGTATTTTACCGACAACGCGTAAGATATATACGGCTGTAATAACGATACTCATCGTTGCAATGATTGTACATATGCGATGGAATGAGTCTGCATGCTGGAATGATCCGACGAATACAGTCATTTCGGCAACGAAACCACTCAAGCCCGGAAGACCGAGGTTGGCAAGTCCGGCGATTACATAACCAACAGAAAGGAAAGGCATAATTTTCATCAGTCCGCTTAACTGACGGATATCACGGGTATGTGTACGTCCGTAAATCATACCAATCAGGGCGAAGAATAATGCTGTCATCAAGCCATGGCTCAGCATCTGGAGAATGGCACCTGTAGCACTTACTTTAGTCATCATCAACAAAGCAAACAGTACCAGACCGCAGTGACTTACAGAAGAATAGGCATTGATGTATTTCAAATCGGTCTGTACCACAGCACTGAAAGCACCGTATACAACTGAAATGGTAGTCAACACCAGGAAGAAATCACCCCAGATGGCAGCTCCGGTAGGCATCAGATACATGGCTACACGGAAACATCCGTAACCTCCCAGTTTCATCAATACTCCGGCATGAAGCATGGATACGGCAGTCGGGGCAGAAGCGTGACCGTCAGGACTCCATGTGTGGAACGGGAAAAGGGCGCCCAATACACCGAAGCCGAGGAAAGTCAGCGGGAACCAGATGCATTGCTGTGCAAAAGGTATGTTGTGCAACTGTGCAATTTCGAGAAGGTTCATGGTGGTTGCTCCCGAGCCGAAATAGATTCCGAGAATACCGATCAATAGGAAAGCGGAACCGCCCATCAACATAAGGGTCAGTTTCATGGCTGCATATTCTTTACGTCCTGATCCCCATACACCAATCAGCAGGTACATCGGAATTAAAGCCACTTCATAGAACATGAACATGGTGAATAGGTCGGTTGAGATGAAGAATCCGAATACTCCGGTGCTCAGCAGGGTGAACCACAAGAAATATTCTTTAGTGAGCGGTTTCAGCTTCCAGGAAGCGAATGTACCGGTAAATACGATGATGGCACTCAGCAGCAGCATCACTACGGAGATACCGTCTACTCCTACAGAGTAACAGATGTGAAGCGGGGCATACCATACGATGCTGTCTGTGAAAAGCATTTCAGCTGTAGCTCCCGCATGGCGCTGTCCGATGTAAGACACCGTGAGGTAAGCCGCAAGTGCCAGCAATAAAGTGGAACCGGCCACCATCACTCCTCTGACTTGATTGACGTTGCGGGCAATCCATAGTCCCAACAACATCAGCAGGGGTATCAATACGAAAAGACTTAATATATTCATAAGCGTATAAGTTCTTCTTTTTTAGTTCAACAGCAAGATAATTGTCAGGACAATGATTCCTGCCAGGAAATAATGCGTGTAGGTTTGTACCTTTCCACTTTGTATGGGCTGTACGGTTTCTCCGGCTGCGTTGGTACCCCAGGCCATGAAATTCATGAACTGGTCGATGACGTGGCGGTCAAACCATGCCAATGGAGTAGAGATGCAGCGGAAGATGATTTTCTTGGTCACGAACAACCAGATTTCGTCCATGTAGAAACGCTTGTAGGCCGCACGGTGCAGAGTGCTGAAGCGTGTAGCGAGCATGTCGGCTACAGGTTGCTGTTCGCGGGCGTACATCCAGGTAGCCAAGGCAATGGCGATGACGGCAATAGCGATACTCGTACCGGCTACTGTCCAGTCGAGGTGGATGTCGTAGGATTCACCGTTGGCTGAAACGAAGTGTCCGAAAGGAATAAAACCGGCTACGATGGTGACCAGCGCCAGGAACATCAGCGGGAAGGTCATGGTCAGCGGACTTTCATGCGGCACGTGGTGTGCATGCAGTTCCTTGTTTTCCTTTCCCCAGAAGATGCAGTAGTACAAGCGGAACATATAGAAAGCAGTCATTCCGGCAATGATGGCCATAATCCATCCCATCACGGGGCTGTACTGGAAGCAGGCGGTCAGGATTTCATCTTTTGAGAAGAATCCGGAGAACGGAGGGATACCTGCGATGGCCAGACAGGCAATCAGGAAGGTGATGTGGGTAATCGGCATGTATTTGCGCAGACCGCCCATGGTTCCCATTTCGTTGCTGTGTACGGCGTGGATGATGCATCCGGCTCCCAAGAAGAGCAGGGCTTTGAACATGGCGTGTGTGAACAGGTGGAACATACTGGCCATGTAACCTAAACCGCCTTCGTGCGGGTTGGCAGCCGTGCATACACCTAATGCCACCATCATGAAACCAATCTGTGAGATGGTAGAGAAGGCCAGCACACGTTTGATGTCACTCTGTGCACAAGCTACGCTTGCGGCATAGAATGCGGTGAAAGCACCTACCCAGGCTACCAAGTGGAGTGTGTGCGGCGCGAAGCCGATGAACAAGGGGAACATACGGGCTACCAGATACACTCCGGCTACTACCATGGTAGCGGCATGAATCAGGGCAGATACCGGTGTCGGACCTTCCATGGCATCCGGCAACCAGATGTGCAGCGGGAACATGGCACTCTTTCCGGCACCACCGATGAACATCAGTCCCAATGCCCAGGGCAGCACCATTCCGGCCTGCATCAGGCGTTCGGTTCCAGGGTTGAAGGTGAAAGTCTGCATGTAGTATCCGTAGATAAGGATACCAATCAGGAAGCCCAAGTCAGCAAAACGGGTGACGATAAAGGCCTTCTTGCTGGCAGCGATTGCTTCCGGTTTGGTGTAGTAGAAACCAATAAGCAGATAGGAAGACACACCTACCAGTTCCCAGAACACATACATCTGGAAAATGTTGGTAGCTACCACCAGACCTAACATAGAGAAGGTAAACAGCGACAGAAAAGCGTAGTACCGTTGGAAGCCGACTTCACCTTTCATGTAGCCGAAAGAATAGATATGTACCATTAGTGACACTGTGGAAATAACCACCAGCATCATGACGGAAATCGGATCGAGCAAAATACCCATGTCGATGTGAAGGGAGGAAGTGAACGGCAGCCATTCAATGTTCCACGGAGTCAGCGTAGGGTAGAGACCTTCGGCAGTACGTGGAGCAGAGAAATAATTGAATGCCGTCAGATAGCTCAGCACGGCTACCGCTCCTAACGATAGGGTACCGATTGTGCCTGCTACTCGATGAGGCATTTTCATGCCGGCCAATGCCAGAACCAGGAAGCTCAGCACCGGGAGGGCAAGTATCAGAATTGTATAATCCATAAGCAATTGAATAAAATGTGAGAAAGTTATCCTTTCAAGTCAGTAATATCATCGGTAAGCACCTGTTTCAGGTTGCGATACACATTAATAATGATGGCAATGGCTACAGCCGTTTCGGCCGCCGAGATGGCAATGGAGAATAAAGAGAAGAAATATCCTTCCAGTCCTCCAGGGAATAAGAAACGGTTGAACACCGCAAAGTTGATGTCCGTGGCATTCAGAATCAGCTCGATGCTGATAAGTATCGCCAGTGTGTTGCGGCGGGTAAAGAACCCATAGATGCCTGCGAAGAACATGATAGCCGAAACTATCAGATAATATTCCATGTGTATCATAATTCTTATCTTTTACGTGCTATTAATAATCCGCCTACGATACATGCCAATAATAAAATGCTGACAGCTTCGAAGGGAAGCAGATAACCATACTTGTCACCGCTCAGCATGTGGTGACCGATGGTCTTGATGTTGACTTCCAAAGGCTCCACGTCGGTAGTGGCAATGAACTTATGCTTTAAAGTGATGAATACTACGATGATGGCACCGCCCACGGTGGCACCCAGTCCGGCAAGGAATCTGCTACGCTTTAACTTCTCGATGACATCGCCTTCGCCACTGGTAAGCAGTATGGAGAAGACGTAGAGTACCACGATACCGCCGGCATAGACCATAATCTGCACGGAACCGAGGAAGGTGTAACCCAGCAGAAAGTAGATGCCTGCCGTACCGAAAAGCACGAACAGCAGGTAGGTGGCCGAGCGCACCATGCGGTGGGTCGTTACCGTCAAGATGGAAAATACGGTGATAAAGGCCGCAAGGAAGTAGAATACTACTGTTTCAAGAGTTATTTCCATGTTGTTTAATTACAAGTTACTATTAACGAATTACTTTGTTGTCTCTTCTTTGGGAGCAGCGGGTTTCTTTTTTTCTTCTACATGGCTGCCCGGACGGTTCAGCGTCATGACCAGTTTCGTGCGGTCGAACACAGCATGCTCAAAATCCTGGTCGAACGTGATGGCATCGTGAGGGCAGGCATTCACACAGAGTTGGCAGAACATGCACGAACCGAGGTCGTACTCGTACTTAGCCAATATCTTCTTTTTCTTGCCGTCTTCCGTTTCAATCATCTCGCCGGTCACCTTGATGGTGTCGTTGGGACAAGCCATCTGGCACAAGCCGCAAGCCACGCACCGATGTTCATTTTTGTCATTATGGGGCATGGTCAGCGTGCCACGGAAACGGTCGGAGAGTTTCAATGTCGAGCGGTTTTCCGGATATTGTTCGGTAGTCTTTCGTCGGCAGAATACGGTCATGGTTGTCTTCATACCCGTCAGCAGAGAAGTGACGCCGTGTATGAGTCCGCCGATATAAGAGTTCTTTTCTTTCATTACTTTTGCCTTTATTAAAATTATCCGCAAGGAAATCTTGCTCCGGCGCTACGCCGGTTAGAAATGCAATTTAAATACTACAATTAATACCATCAAAATCAAGTTCACCATAGAGATGGGTACCAGGTACTTCCACTCCAGATTCAGAATCTGGTCAATACGCAGGCGGGGGAAAGTCCACTTTATCCACATCAGCAGGAAGACTACGAAGAAGGCCTTTCCGAAGAACCATACAAAGCCCGGAATGTAATCCATCACTGCGTTGAAGCCGTCCAGACCTACGATGTGTAGCGGCATCCAGCCTCCCAGGAAGATGGTGGCTGCCACGGAGGCTACGATAAACAGATTCAAATATTCCGCCAGATAGAAGAATCCGAAGCCCATACCGCTGTACTCCGTATGGTATCCGGCAGTCAACTCGCTTTCGGCTTCGGGCAAGTCGAAGGGACCACGGTTGGTTTCCGCATTTCCGGCAATGAGGTAGATGATGAAGGCTATCAATGCAGGGATATGTCCCTTGAAGATGAACCAGCCGTCAGCTTGTCCTTCTACTATTTCGGAGAACTGCATGGTTCCCATCAACACTACCATTGTCAGTATGCTCAATCCGCAGGACAACTCGTAGCTGATAATCTGCGCACCGCTTCGCATGGCTCCAATCAGCGAGAATTTATTGTTGGAGCTCCAGCCTGCCAGCAGGATACCCACTACGCCGATACTCGATGCAGCCAGCAGGAAGAACACTCCTACATTGAAGTCCAATACCTCCAATCCCTTGTTGATGGGCAGGCAGGCAAATGTCAGGAAAGAAGCGATGATTACCATGAACGGTGCCAGATTGTAGAGGAACCGGTCAGAAAATTTCAAATCAATGATTTCCTTCGTCAACATCTTGATGACGTCGCAGGGCACTTGGAGCAATCCCCATTTCCCCACGCGCATCGGACCGAGGCGGCATTGGAAGAAGGCGCATATTTTACGCTCCATGTAAATCAGGATGATGGCAAGCACGGCATACATCAAGATGATGCATACGCCAATCACCACGCATTCGAGGAATATTGCCAGACCTTCCGGCATCAGGGAAGTCAGCATCTGGTGTATCCAGTTGGTTACTATACTAAAGTCAAACACGTTGTTCATTTACTATTTACTATTTACAATGTACAATGTACAATTGGGCTGCGCAATGTCAGCCGCACTTGCTGTTTTATCTAATATTTCTTGTTTATCTGACTTTACACTCCCATTCGTCACGTAACCCTTATACTGCATAGCGAAATGGTACTTTGTAAATTGTCAAATTGTACATGAGATTAGTGTTCATGGCTATGTGCCGGAATAGCATTCGTTGCCGATGCCAGCTTCACTTGATAGGCTCCTTGGGTTACGACGCGATCGCCTGCTTTTATGCCGGAAAGGATTTGTACACTCTCGCCATTGTCGGCACCCAGGGTGACAAGCTGTTTTTTGTAGCCCTCTTCATCCAGTTGCAGGTAGACAAAGAAGCTGCCTTGTTCCTCGGTCAGCGCACTGTGAGGAAGAGACAACACGTTCTCCATTGGTGAGGATAATAGGAATACTTCTACAAACGAGCCGGGAATAACGTCTCCCTTATTGTCGAATTCAAAAGTTACGGGTATATAATATCCGTTCTCACCCGAAGCCTTTCCATAAGAAAGCATGCGCCCGCCCAGTTCTTTCAATGTATATACCTTATTATTATAAGGAGTACAGAAGTTGGCGGAACCGATGCTGTTCAGGTAAGGATAGTACTTTTCGGATACATCCGCACGCAGGAAAAGCTTACGGTTCTGGGTGACGCTTACCAACGGCTGGCCGACGCTGACGTAGTCCCCTTCTTTCACCAACAGATTCTTCACATAACCGCTGATGGGAGAAACAACCGCCTGGCCGCTTGCCGAATGGTTCTTTGCGACTGCCTCGTAACTGATACGGGCATTTTCATAAATCTGTTCGGCTTGCGCGAATTCCTTTTCAGATACGATTTTGTTGCCTACGAGTGCTTTCATACGCTCATATTCCTTTTTGGAAACTTCGTAGGCTATCCGGGCTTTCTGCACCGGGTCTCCGTCGGCCATGTTTTTGGATGACAATACCACCAAAGGAGTACCTTTGCTGACGCTCATTCCTTCGATAACTTTTCCCTTGAAGGAAACCACGCCTGCTACTGTAGCTACGGCTACGCTCTCGTCTCCTTGGGCTGCCATCACCTGGCCGCTGGTCTTGATGACTTGATGGAAACTACCCGGTTTAACAGTGCTGACTGCTACGCCGGCAGCTTGTGCCTTTGCCGGTGGCAGGATGATTTCATCGCTTCCTCCGGCATGGTTTTCCTGCTTTTCGTGCTCATGGTTGTGTCCCTCATGTTCGTGGTCATGTCCGTCATGATTGTGCTCTTCTGTTTCGTGATTATGTCCTTCGTGGCTGTTTCCGGACTTGCTGTTGCAGGAGCCTAAAAGGAATAATCCCAAGACTCCCATGAAAATAACTTTTTTCATGATGATATTTGTTCTTACTTTTTGATTTTGAATACAAAGTTAGGGCATAGGGCGTGCAACCAAATTGCATTGTTCCTTATGCCGGATAGAAATCTGTCCCGGTGATGTTCCGGTAACAGTTAAGCAAGAAGAGACGGAGGGGCACGAAGTCCCGTAGCACATATGATAAATGTACTATGAAGAGATTCCAAATAGATACACTCCTGCCTGCTTATATCAAACTCGGGTAGGATGAGTAACTTGGAAAAAGGTTCAATGAGTAGGGTGACTGTCCACAAGGCATCCGGATGTGAACACACATCATTGGAAGAGCTGGGCGTCTGTTGTACAAAGTGGGTTGTCATGCATCCCGTGTCGCAACAGCAGTGCTCGTTGCCCGGGCTATGACGGTGTCCGCAGCAATCGGCGGTGATATCATTCTTCATGCATATCATTCCGTCGGCATGATGATGGTGGGGAATGACGGGTATCACCAGCATTATCAAGCTGATGAAAAAAAGAATATAGGTTATGTACTGTTTCTTTTTCATTCCTCTATCTTTGGACGGATGCAAAGATAGAGGTTAAGGACTTAATTACCAAATAGAAAATGCTAAAAAGGTTTGAATAACATATTCAATCCCTCATTCATGCTGGGGTGGGTGAAAATGAAGTCCCGCAGGAAATGGTAACGCTGTCCCGTTTTCATGATTGATGCTACGGTATTGATTACTTCCGGTGCATCGGCACAAAGTAGGGTACAACCCAGAATCCGTCCGGTATGGATGTCTACAATGGCTTTGAGCATACCGTCTATGCTGTGTAGCGTACGGGCACGTGGAATCATGGCAGCAGGGATACGTGCCACATGTATGGAATAACCGTTCTTCATCGCTTCCTCTTCCGTCAGTCCTATATGTGCCAGCGGTGGGTCGGTGAAAATGGCAAAGGGGATTGGATACCGGTCTTTTGTACTCCTTTTTTTGTTTTCAAAGAGTTGGTTACGGATGATACGGAAATCATCGATGGACAAGTAGTCGAACTGTTCGTCTCCTCTTACGTCCCCCAGGGCCCATACGTGTGGGGCTGTAGTCCGTAATTGGTCGTCGACAACGATGGCTCCCCGCTTGTCTGTTTGTATACTCGCTTTTTCCAGATTCAGCTCTGCAGTCATGGGCTTACGGCCAATGGCTACCAGCAAGGCATCTCCTTTCAGGTAGTAGGGAGTGCCGTTTGCACTGTCCGTATAGGTCAGTGTTATTCCTTCGGCTGTGTCGTACACGGATTGGACACGGGCGTTCAACCGGACATTGATACGTTTTCGGTTCAATGCTTCCAGCATGGAGGCGGCAATGTCGCGGTCCACTTTAGGCAGAAAGCGGTTTCCCGCTTCCAGCAGTGTGACGTGGCTTCCAAAGCCTGCATACATAGTGGCAAACTCCAATCCGACAGCACCGCCGCCGATGACGAGCAGGTGTGCGGGCAGTTTGTCCGATTGCAGCAAGGTCTCACTGGTATATACATACTTGCTCTCCTTGAGTCCGTCGATGGCAGGCAGGATAGGGGAGGACCCGGTGTTGATGAATATTTCTTTCCCCTCAAGAATCGTTTCGTCCTTGCCGGAAATTATACGGATTGTATTTTCGGACAAGAAAGAAGCAGTTCCGTCATAGAGGGTTATGTTAGGCTTGTTTTTTACATTTTCATAATTTTTCTCACGCAGGAAGGATACAAGCTTGTCTTTCCGCGCCACGGCAAGTGCATACAGTTTGGACTGGTTCTTATAATCGTCATAGTATCTCCTTTCCGCATATTCCGATTCGTGAATCAGGGCTTTGGTGGGGATACATCCTACATTAACACATGTCCCTCCGTACATCTGGGGGGAGCGTTCCACTATGGCTACTTTCCAGTTCCGTTCGGACAGTTCAGCAGCCAATAACTTCCCGCCTTTGCCGAATCCTATTATGATGGCATCATATTGTTTCATTTTAATATCTCTTAGTTAAGTGTTTAGTAAAATGAAAACAATATGTATCGGCCATTTGTTCGGACGCTGGGTTTAGCGGATGCTTATCGTTCCAGTTCGCGGAGGGAGTCCATTTTCTTCTTTTCAAGGAATTCGTAGATGCCGCTCAAATGCTCTTTCACTTGCTTGTTCCCGAATTCATATACCTTGCTCACCAGTCCGTCCAGGAAGTCACGGTCGTGGCTGACGAGAATCAGGGTGCCGTCAAAATCCAGCAGAGCCTGCTTCAGGATATCTTTGGTTTTCATGTCCAGATGGTTGGTCGGTTCGTCCAGTATCAACAGATTCACCGGTTCGAGCAGGAGCTTTATCATGGCAAGGCGTGTACGCTCTCCACCGGAAAGCACCTTGACCTTCTTCATGGATTCTTCGGGGCCGCCGAACATGAAGGCTCCCAGCAGGTCGCGTATCTTGTTGCGGATTTCCCCTTTGGCAACGTCGTCTATGGTCTGGAACACGGTTAGGTTCTCATCCAGCAGTGAGGCCTGGTTCTGTGCAAAATATCCAATCTGCACGTTATGTCCTATGGTGAGTGTACCTTCATGCTCTATTTCCTTCATAATGCATTTTACCAACGTTGACTTTCCTTCACCATTCTTGCCGACGAAAGCAACCTTGTCTCCCCGTTCTATGGTGAGATTGGCGTTCTTGAAGACCACATGGTCACCGTAACTTTTCCCTACTCCTTCCATGATGACGGGATAATTGCCCGAACGGGGGGAGGGAGGGAATTTGAGGCGCAACGCTGAAGTGTCTTCTTCGTCCACTTCCAGCAGCTCCAGTTTTTCCAGCATCTTTACGCGGCTCTGCACTTGCAGGGTCTTGGAGTAGGTACCTTTGAACCGTTCGATGAATTCCTTGGTTTCGGCAATGAACTTCTGCTGGTCGTCGTAGGCTTTCTGTTGCTGTTCACGGCGTTCCTTGCGGAGTTCCAGGTATTTGGAATAGTTTACTTTATAATCGTATATCCGGCCCATGGTCACTTCGATGGTACGGGTGGTGATGTTGTCCACGAACTTGCGGTCGTGGCTGATGACGATGACAGCCTTTCCGTTGCTGATAAGAAAATCTTCCAGCCATTGTATGGATTCTATGTCCAGATGGTTGGTCGGCTCGTCCAGCAACAGTACGTCGGGCTTCTGCAGCAACAGTTTGGCAAGCTCGATGCGCATGCGCCATCCACCGCTGAAGTCACTGGTCTGGCGGTTGAAGTCTTCGCGTACGAACCCCAGTCCGAGCAGTGCTTTTTCCACATCCTCCTCGTAATTGGTGGAGTCGATGGCATAGAACTTTTCGCTCAAGGCGGAGAC